>Ga0214543_1002713_pt1 | contig 34820 bp, 21 predicted proteins | sample CNSS2metaG_FD_160094 | JGI IMG/M metagenome (GOLD analysis project Ga0214543, IMG submission 160094) | Root nodule microbial communities from cowpea collected in UCLA plant growth center, Los Angeles, California, USA - CNSS2 | ecosystem: Host-associated > Plants > Roots > Nodule | place: USA... | reverse complement strand
TGTTAAGAGGTGAGGATATAAAAGTAAATTTATTCCTCATTCTCTCAAATCTTCACTAAACCGAAGGATGTGTTTTGAATGGAATCCCGCAAATTCATCTTCATCCATCTGTGCAAATCCTCTAAAATGCACACAACTTTTTTTTATAATCCGTCGTCGTGAATCAGCGTATTAAATCAATCCTTTGATACGAACAAAGCCTAAGGGAAGGTTTATTCTCTCATATAGTTTATGTACTCGTTGTCCTCCAATGTTTTACCCTCTTTTCACCCTCTTTTCTTCTATTTTTATGCTACTTTCATTTTACATATTTGTAACACCTATGTGAGTCGTAAAGTTTCTAAATTGATTTTCTTATTATTTCAATAATATGAATTATGCGATTTCAAGTAAATAATTAATTATTTATTTGATTTTATTTATTCGAGTTTGTTATTTTTTTTTTTATGTTAGGTTCTATTATCGCTTTTAAATTGTCTTTCAATGATATTGATAAGATAATTTTATTTAAAGTAATTAATTTTTAACATTTTTTAAGAATTTTCATCTCTTGCCATTTTCTTAATATGGCTATTTGGTTATTTGCATAAGTAAAATATCAAGAGGTAAGGTTATTAGAAGGAGACTAATACCTCCGTAAACTTTTATGATGTGTTTGGATGAGGTAATTTAAGAAAGTAATTCATTTATTTGGAGAATTTGAATTTCTTTGAAGTAAAATGACTTGTTTGGATGAGAAAATTGAAATTGATAAATTTTAAGAAGGCAATTCAATTAACTAAAATAGTAGAATTTGAAATTCATTCAAAAAAAGAAGGAAATTGAAATTTCACATTTTGTGAAATTCCTTATTGTTCAAGATAAACAAGGTCGAAGTCGACTCGATCGACAATCAACGAGGACTGACTTGACCGAATTCGGTCAAATTTTAGTTGGGACGGACTCAACCGAATTCGACCTAGTTCGGCCAAATATTTGGCTACGGCCAACTAGACCGAATTCGGTCTAGGCCAACTCGACTGAATTCAGTCAGGTACTTAATCAAAATTTGGTCAAGACAAACTCGATCGAATTCGGCTGGGGTTGTCTTTGTCAAGTACAACCAAATTTTGGTCAGCTCGACTTGACCTAATTCGATCAGAGTAGGCTCGACCAAAATTCGACCAATAATGACTCGACTAAATTTAGCCAAATTTGGCCGAATTGATCCAACCAAAATTCAGTCGAATTAGGCAAGTCGGCCTCATCCGAAATTGGGTCACATTCAGCCAAGTGGACCCCGTATGAAATTCTGTCGAATTTGACCAAGTCTTCTCCAACCAAAACTTGGCCGGAATTTTGTTGAATTTCGCCAAGTCGGTGGTGTCCAAAATTTAGCAAAATTTGTTCAAATTGACCCTGGTCGAAATGTGGTCGGATTACGTAAAGTCAACACTGGACGAATTTCACCGAATTGGCAGAATTTTAGCCGAGTCAACCCTTATCTAAATTTGGCCAAATTGGACAGAGTTTAGCTAGCCAAAATTTGGCTAAATTCAGCCCACTTGGTCAGGCCAAAATTTGACCGAATTTAAATATTTTGAGTTGATTATTATATTTTTTAAATTTAATTTCAAAATTTTATATATTAAAATAAAGATTATTAATATGAAATTTTAACTCATAAGAGAAATTCAATTATTTTATCCAAAGAAAAAATTGAAAATAAGGTATTTCAATTACTCTATCCAAACATATTACTTAAAAAATAAGAAAATTTAATTACAAGAAATTAAAATACTATGTAATTTAATTTTTTAGAATTATTGAAATGTTTCATCTAATATAATGTCTCAATAGAGTGTTATGTTAAAAATAGTATAATTTTTCAATTTCTCATGGTGTTGGTCGTTTGGAGCTCTTCCATTTTCTAAGCATTTTGAGCATGAGGATTTTGAATACAAACCTTCTATCTTCGTATCAATGATTTTTTTACGTCATTTATTAAACTATTTAATTCTACTAAATGACTTTAAAAACTACAAATTACATTTAGTATACACTAAAATAAATTTTAAGTTTTGATAGTCTACACATATTCTGAGTAGCCTAAAAAACAATTTTATAAAGCCATATAATATATTTTTTGTTAAAAAATCGGTGGGAATAAATTTTGTCATGTTACTTACTACAAAATTAAATTTTAAAATTCAAAACACTACTCAAATACGCAAGTTACTAGTTACTCGTACTAGTACAGTATCGATTAAGGTGAAACTTACTTTACAGAGAATGATAGAGTGCGGGTGTTTCAGTTATTGTTATCTAGGCTTATGATCCAACGGCTGTTATTCAGTTTCTCACTCTGACGTGTTAGCCACGACCATTGTGCGTTGTTAGATGAGTTTTCGGAAAGTCCTAGGATCGTCTTCTAGAGATTTCTTTCTTAAGAACGGGTTTTCAGACTCGAGAGTCCTCGTAGGTCGTTGTTTTTTCCATTTTTGCTTCTCAGGTGAGTATGGAACTCATCTCCATCATCGTTCTTTCTCCTTTCTCTAGAAAATTCAGTGTTATGGTTTCTTAGTTTGTTTGACTTCTTGATTGGATTGAGATTATTTCAGTTTTGGGGTTAACATAAAATTCATTTGATATTGTGCATACTGTTGTTATTGTTTAACTAGATTACAATTTTATATGTTTTTGTTTGCATGCGAGATTGGGTTGTGCCATCGGTCTACAGAGTGTTAGTAACCACGGAATGTTCTCTCCGATTTGCTCCCGAGAAAGAGATTTGTATTAAACCAATGTGTAGTTATTGCTAGGAAAAAAAAAAACTTGTTTCAAAGTTCGAAATAAAACTTATTGTTTGCCCTTTAACTTTGATTGTCAATGAAGAATCTTGTGTGGAATGATTAAGGATGGATTGAACCTATAAAATCACTTTTCTTATTAGTTAATAATTCCTCTGGGTCTTATCTTTCTTGAAGTTCGATCTTTTCGCTCTTCATTCTTTCGGTATTCAGTTTTCTAGGTTTTCTCTGTTTACTACAAAGATACATAGTTACTCAAGTTAATATAGGGGTTTATTCAGTTTTGTAAGTGTACTATAAATGAGAGAAGTGTTGGGAATACACATTTATTAGAAATAAGAAAGTTGATTACGAATATACATTTGGGTTGGAGGTAGTATCATTCCTTTTTGTGGGTAGGGTTCAAGTTTCATTAGTGATTGGTGATGTATCTCTAGATAAATTCTTTTTCGAAAAAAGCATTAATAGTTTCATTTTGAAATACTCACCTATTTATACTAATCTTAATAGATTTTTACCTGTGCGGATTTTTAAGAGAGGTCCAGATGTTTCTTAATCATGGTTTCAGTGTTCTTTAAGCATAATGGTGATTTAATTGCATGATTAGTTGATAACTCTGCAGCATTCATGTGGTACCATCTCGGCAACCTTCATGTACAGGTCTGATTTGATCAGTTTTGCATTTTATTCTCTAAAATTCGGAAGCCTTTGTGATCTTTACGTACCAAAATGAACTACTTACTCTTAATTGGTTATGTTTGAGGATCAAGAATGTTATTGATAAACTCTGTTTTGTATGATTAACTTCTTAAAGATATTGAAGACAACAAGAACTTACTGAGATTTTCTTGTCACCGTCTTCCCTCCCACCTCGCCCTGCCCTGTACTATTTATAATCATCATTTCATGCAAAACCTTTGTAGTGATTTTATGACATGGTGTAATACGTTTAGCAGTGATTTCAACTGTGGAAGAACATGGCTAAACTAGAGTGAAAGTTTAGCCCTTGTGGGGCTACGTGTCTGTTATGTTGTTTGGGGTTCTACAATCTATATTGTTCTCCATGATTTGGCTTTTTGGGTTGTTACATGCACTTGTGCATATCAGATTTGGTTGTTGTTCTTCTGGTTTGTGACATGGTTATCATTAGATTATACCAAACAATTGTGAAACAGTAAGCAACTGGCAGCTTGCATTTTATCACTTTTCTGGGTTCTTTTGTAAAATGGGCATATGTTGGTAAGTAAGTAATTTGCTATAGCATGTAAATGTGATTTTTTTTGCAATCTAATATTTGAAGGAAATAAAAGATTGCGTGGAGGGAAAAAAACATGTCTTTGTGTGAAAAGACATTCCCCACTGATATTTGAATTTCTTTAACTGATTCTTGTGTGAAAAGTAGTGTTGAACTTGTGAAGAAGGTTTCATCTGAGTACTAAGATGCACACCCTTTGTGTTTTCGGCAGAAAATGGGTTTCTGGACTTTTTTAGAAGGCTTTTTGCTGTTTGCAAATGCATTGGCAATTTTGAATGAGGAGCGGTTCCTTGCTCCAAGAGGATGGACTTTGGCAGAAATGACAGGGCCTAGGAGGAATTCTCTTAAAGGGCAAATAGTAGGGCTCATATATGCCTGTCAATTCTTGAGACTTCCTCTAATTCTCTTCAACGCCATCTTTATAATTGTGAAGCTGGTCTCTGGATAACTTGATAGAGTGGCATTGAAGCTCTGTGCATGATATGTACATTTTGTGTTCTGTGAACAGTTGCAATCGTGTAAGTTCAATTCTAGTGTATAATGAACAGAGTAAATCAGTTGTATCAGAAGTATTGAATCTGTCTTGATTATCAATCTCAATTCCCTTTGAAACTCTGATTTCTTTTGTCCTATTAAACACGTGGCATATAAATAACTATCTTGCATAGATTGCTCAAGTGCTATTTTACATTTCTTCTCTTTTTTTTTTCTTCATAATAACATTTTTGAAGTGATTCTGTGATTACAAAAAATCATTTTCCAACTCTTAGCCTCATAATCTTCACAGCAATTTTGTTCTTCTAACACGCGTGGAAGTATGTAAGAGTCGGTGTGTGAAATCAGTTTGAATGTGGATTGAAAAATAATCACTGAAATCCACAGGGTTTTATCATCGGAAAAGGTTTCTGCTTGGATCAAAAAAATTGCATTGTAAAGCGCAATCACGGTCACCAAAATCATAAACAACCAGACAACAAAAGACAACCGAAAAACGTAGCACGTATAAAACATTTATTCTGTGTAATTAATTGAAACAAGGCAACACTACAACATATTCTAAACTTATCAACACAAGTAAAACTTAACAGCATAACAAAAAGATAAAAATAAACACTGAAATCTGTGTATGTAACCTCCAGATTCATTCAACTGGGATCATAACCTCATTAGACCTGAACATAGGAATTGTCCAAGGTGGGTTGTACCTGGCCAACAAATAATCCCCAACCACCTTAAACCCATCAGTCTCCAAACTCACCTTCAGCTTCTCCACCTTCTCCTTCACCACTTCTTCTGATGCCACACCTCCAAACTTCACCACCCCATATTTCCTCTCACCCTCTTCTCTTATCACAACCCTCTCATCAGTGGGTTTAGGTGCCTCCTCAGCTTTCCCATACAGAGCTGGCAAAATAAACTGCATAGTCACCATCTTGTTCTTCTTCCCATCTTCACCACCACCATCTTTTGTCACAACTGGTGCTGTCATAGCAATCTTCTCACCACCCCCGCCACTGTCCTTGGTTATAACTGGTGCAGTCATGGCAATCTTTTCAGGCTTGGTGTTCTGGGGGTTCCCCAAAGCACCAATGTAATTGGCCAGAACCATAAAACCACCATCTTTCTTTTCCTTGAACTGTGATGGGTCATAGGTGACTTCTGCCACTACACACGGTGCATATTTGCGGATTTCGTACTCGCTTGTGGATTTGATCACTTCGTATTTTGGGGTCTCCACGCTGATTTTTCCAAATATTAAACCCATGAAGGAGAAAGAGTGAAAAGGGTTATGCTGAGACTTTGGAGATAGCAATGAGTGATTTGGATGATGATGATGATGATAGGGTATGGAATTGGATCGTATATATAATGAAGAGTAGCATGTGATGGAGGCTTTTGAACTCTTGATTATTCGCGTAAGGGACATGTTTCTTCGAGTTTCTTTGAAAAGGGGTTAACACATTTGGAATTTTGCTCGCCAAAATTAATGGTTGCGATTCTGCTACGATATTCTGTAATTGTGGCCACGGTTTGTCCACTGCCACATCTTTTATAAGGTTTTGAAGTTTCTTTTTCTTCTTTAAGTTAAATATATATTTTTTTGGTACATTTGATTGGTCGTCTAAAATTGAAAGTCAACAGTAATTCAAATTTGTATTACTTCTTTTATTATTAAGGAATATAAATTTAATTTTTTTCACTAATTTTATACTCTACTTTTAAAACACGTAGATAAAAATAATAATTTTTTTTGAAAAAAGAAATTCTAGCATTTTAAAATTTTCAAAATGAAATAATTTTGATTCCCTATTAATACATAATTTAATTAACAGAAAATATTTTGCGATCATGTTTAACAACATTGGTCACTTACTCATGTATGATTAATAACCATGTTTACCGTCTATCACAAGTTTTGATTTTCTAATTTAAACACGATTATATTCTTATTTTACCTTTATAATTGGATTTTTTTTTTTCAGATATAGTAACGTTACGGCTATTTACCATCTACATGTTGTATTTTATCTGTAATAGTTTCAAGAAGAAAAGTTTGAAAAAAATTTCTATTCAAATATGATTATGTTCTTATTTTACATACAAGATTGGTTTTTGTAGATATTGCCTTTTGGTGGTTATTTTTCTTCAAGAAATTATATTCCTTCGTAATAAGTGGAAACAATTAATATATAATAAAAAAATAAAAATATTATTATAAATTATATTGAAAATATTAAAGAGTGTACATATATTTTTTATTAATTTTATAGTGTTGTACTTATATAATATATGCATTCTAATTCTTCATTTATGGATAATATCTTACACTGTAACACCCCATTTAAATAACTTTAATTTAAATGAAATGTCATACAAATAGAAATTTAGAGACAAGTTCTGGAGTATAAACGCTACTCCTTACAATATCTAGAAAATACTAGGAGAGACCAAGGCACACCACGATGCCAGATACAAACCAAAACCAAAGACTTAACGATAGATGATAGAGTATTAAAGAGTAAAGCAATACATGGGCCATAGCCTTAAAGAAAAACCCAAATAAAACATGAAGTTCAGCCCAGGTAGACTATGCAGCGAAATCATCTCTTCCCTGTTGGTCACGGGTGTTCCTCGCATCTGCTCGCATCAACAAGTTGATGATAATGCAAAGGAGAAAAACCACACCAGACAAACATACAACAAACAAAAGGGCAAGCTAGAGCCAAAAATAGTTTTATCAAGCAATCAAATACACTTTCATAGTCGATTATACATACATCACCCAAGCATGCTATGAACTTCCACACAATACACTAAGACTCGACACGACTCATCCGGATACGTATAATTTAGTCAGATTCAGTGGATGCTTGCACTTATGATGGATTTCTTTGCTCACCCCCGAGCTAAGTGGTACAAGTGTTACAATATCTCAATCCCCCACACACAAGGTTAGCCCTTAATGAGTTTCGAGCCTCCTACTACTCTCACCACAAGAGTCAGTCCGCTATGTGAGACTAACTGACTCCTTAGAGCGTCAGGATGCAATCCTACCTTGAATCCTTACCAAATTATATAGATGGGGCACCACCATGAACTCCCACTAACAGGGCCATGAAATTATGTCCCGACCACTAAAGCACGACCATGAAATCTCACCTAGAGATTTCAAGGAATTACGTATTGGCCACATACCAATCATATTCAAACAACCAAGTAATATTTATCATGCATATACATTTCATGTCAACCTTTATAACCAACCTCTCTTATATTCCAGGTCAAACCCATACCAACTCATCATCCTCCATCCATGAATATAGAATTTTATCTCTTATCAATACCATGCCACTTTCATAACCAACCATTTCATGTTCATTACATGCCAAGTTCATCATTCACAATTCATACACCCTCTCACTCATGCATATTCATTCACCTCATGCCATTATATAATAATCCAATCAAATACATGCCAAACATCCAAGAACAGAGAAAATATCAAACTAGAACACACTCTCGCTCAGCTTCTTCGCTTAGGCTGAAGGGTCTCGCTCAAGCGAGAAGGTCTCTCGCTCAGGCGAGCTCCCTTCGCCTAGGAGAGAGCTCGACACACAAGAACAATGACTTCTGCGCATTCTCGCTTAGGCGAGACTCCCCTCGCTTGAGCGAGACACTCTCTCGCTCAAAACAGAGTTGGTCGCCTGAGCGACAACTCATGTGAAATAACCTGGGCGAGCCCCTGTTAATCTCGCCTAGGAGAGGCAGGCTCGCTTGGGCGAGAAAACCAGTGCTCACCACTGTTCTCTCGTGCAACAGTCACCCACACACACCTAAGCAATTCAAACAGGCATTCCCAACAACTCATATTCGCACACAGTTCATTCAATCACGAAAATAACGAAAAAGCAGTTGGTTTGACGGAATGTACAACATGATCTAGCTTCCCTTACCTGGAAATAAGCTAGCACAAGACTTCTAAACCAAAATTAGCGAGCACAACAACTCTGAGGTTAGCTCAGTGAACTAGAGATTAGTGGAACAAAGGGGAAACTAGATCAATAGGGGAACTTTAGTTGAAAACAAGACAATAGAGCTAGAATAGGGGAAAAACAGTTGGGAGGTTAACTTATGTGGAACAACAGAGTTCTTCTAGCTCAACGTAAAAGTGGAAGCAAAACCCTAGCAGAGGTTCGCAGCTGCTCAAGAGAGTTGTATGGGGTTTTGTTTTTCTGAAATGAGATAGATTGAGTGGGTTAGGGCAGATTTGGGTCATTTAGCTCATTATGGGCCAACCCTTAGGCCCATAAGATTTTGGGGCAGCCCTTAAAGATTGGGGCTGGAATAAGAGGGCCTTACATACACAAAATAGAATCAATAAAAAAGTTAATTGTTTATAACAGTTAAAAGAAAACTGCTAATGTTATCAATTAATGCTTATCCATTGATTTTATATAGTTAGTTATATATTAATTACTCTTTATAAAATTTAACTATTTATATTAATTATTTGTAACATTTGAGTTGTATTTTTTGATTGCATTTTACATATATAAATATATTTCTTTTTCTATTAGACAAAAGATTAGTCTTCATTCTCTTTTATTCTCTCTTCTTATCTTTTATTCTTTTCTCTGTTATCAACTTTATACTTTATAACACGTTATCAACAACAAGGTCCTAATCAATTGAGTTAAATAATCTTCTTTTATATAGATATATATATATATATATATATATATATATATATATATATATATATATAATATTAATTATTTTTCTTTCATATTTGTTGCACTCATTCTTCATTATTCATTTAATATAAGTTTGTTAACATAAATTTATTTTATACATTATAAACCATATTCTAATTGTATCAATAAATTATAATTTTCTTTCTTTTATTTTTCATATACCGACAAATGTTATGTGTTATGTGTTATGTTTTTTTTTAAATCTTTATATATTAGTAGAATTTTAGAATTTTTTAGTTCACATTTTATGGTTAGATTGTCTACTATATATTAATATTGTAGTTTTATTAATTTTATACTTTCATACATGAAATATGATTATTATTAATATTTTGTAGCGAGATCTTAAATATGGCCTCTCATTTTTATTTGACTCAATTGAGTCTCTATTTTGGAAAAATCGTTGCAATTAGATTATTTTCGTCACCACATGGTTTTTTTAATTTTTAATTTTTTAATAAATTTTTTAAAAGAAAATATAAAATTGCCACGTGTCAATCTGACATTGTGCTACGTGAGAGAGACAGTGTGATGTGAAAGTAGCAGTGCCACATGTCACTATTGGATGTGAAAAGTCTCAATGCAGCAGTCCTTGTATTTATTATTTTATCTCAATTTGGTCCCAATTGTTTTAAAACTTAATCAATTTAATCCTTATATCAAATTTAATTTTTATATGGTATTTTTATTATAATTGATACTTTTAACAAAATTAAGTTAATTTAAATCTATATTTTGTATTAAACTTTATTTAAATATTGTTTCAAATATTTATATATCAATAATTTATAGACAAATGTTAGAGTTGGTTTAAAAATAACAACTTTATAAATTGAATTGTAAAATTTTAAATAAATATATTTATTTTAAATTTTTATAAATTTTTTAAAAAATTTTATATTTGAATTTATAAAGGTTTTATTTTTAAAGCAACTCTAACATTTATCTATAAATTATAGATATATAAATATTTAAAACAAAATTTAAATAAAATTCAATGCAAAATATACATTTAAATAAATTTAATTTTGTTAAAAATATCAAATATAATAAAAATATAACTGTAAAATTTATATAAAAATTAAATTTGATATAGGGATGAAATTGATTCAGTTTTAAAAAAAATTGGGGTCAAATTGAGACAAAATAACAAATACAAGGACTACATTGAGACTTTTCACATCCAATAGTAACATGTGGCATTGTCCTTGCCACATCACATTCTCTCTGCCACATGGCACAAAGTCAGATTGACACGTGGCAATTAATATATTTTTTTTTAAAAATTGTAAAAATAAAAAATAAAAATAAAAAAAATAAAAAAACCATGTGCTGACATGTGGCACATAGTTAACACCGTTAGTGTACTACTAACGCAAATGACCTAATTGCAACGAATTTTCTAAAATAGGGACTCAATTGAGTTTGATAAAAATGAGAGGACCTACTTGAGATTTCACTACAAAAATGGGGACCTCTGCAATGATTTAACCTATTTTACTTTTTCTTTTACTATAGTAATATCTAATTTTGATATTTTTGTTGCACAAATATTTTCACAAAAATGTGAAAAAAATAATGAAGAGCTTTTAATGAAATATTATGAGACTCGCATAACTTGTTCTGCTCCATTCCCAATATTGAATCCAACAACATCTGATTCATATTTTTATGGTTATGGTGGATCTTAGAAGGCTTCTAGGGGGCCATGCCCCCTAAAATTTTTCAATGTTTTTAAAAATATTTTTTAGATTGATTTTTAATACTTTTATAAAATATAATATTTAATATTAATAAATAATAAAATTTAAATTTAAATATAACAAAGAATAATAAAATTCATCGAGATATTTTTCTTGTTCTCCCTCATTTTAAGTTTTTAATCTATTGTGTTTATTTACTACTCTTACATATCTTCTTTTTGCTTTTTTCTTTTTTTTAAAGAAAAAGAAAGGTAGACACAAATTCATTCTCCTCGCTTTCATTTCTCATCCATTGCCTTTGAAGATCAAAAAGATAACTCTCTTTTGTCTCTTCATAGGGAAATATTAGCTTGATATTTAGTATTTTTTTTTCATCTTATAAGTATATGTTTTTTCATAACCATTTCTTAAATGTGACTTGATTATCTTATATTTCTTTTAGTAATTACATCTCTCAATTTTTTATTAGATTTTGATAAATTAATTTTTAATCTTAATATTTTTTTTTTAAAATAGGTATATTGATGAAGCCTGAAATAATAAATTCATTTTTTTAGTGATAAAAGGAAAGATACCCATGAAGATGAAAACAATACAAATTTACTTCACCTATTTTCAATTTCAAACATGATATTAAGGATTCAATTATTGAATTATAGGAATTCTTTCTTAAGATTCAAAGAATTATAAGTGAGAAGTTTCATATTAATTCTTTAAAACTTATTCTAAGAAAATGTTGTCAAATATGACAATATCCAGTCAGAGAGATTAAATTAGAAAAAATTATTTAAAATGGGTTCCATATCAAATACACCTTCAAAACAAAACTATCATTTTTCTAAAGAAAAACATATAAGGAGATTTCAATATTAAATTATATATACTTTTATTATATTAGTGACAATAATTAAATATATAAGATTTGAATATATTATTTTTGCCCCTTCACAATTTTTGATCAAGATCCGCCACTGGTTGTAGTAATGGTCGTGGTCACGCTAGTGATCATGACGTGGACATGGTCATAAAGAAAATTTCAAAGAGATATCATTAGAAGTGAAACAATAATGTGAAAAAGGAAAAAGAAAAGGATTTAAATAATGATAAACAAGATGAAAATACATGTTATCGTTGCAGTGGTATAAGCCATAGGAATTGTACTTGTCGTATACCAAAGCATCTTGTTGAACTCTACCAAAAATCACTTAAAATAAGGAAAAGAACATAGAAACACATTTTGCTTATAAAGATGGTGATTGTGACTATGACCAAATGGATGTAACTCATCTTGATATTGTAACTCATCTTAATAAAGAAAAAGTCTATTTCTTTGCTAAACCAAATGAAAACATTGATCACCTTATTGGTAATAAGAGTGTTAGGAAATAAATTTTTCTTTTGCATATTATGTTCTTAAATTTAAGATAATGTTTTATCACTGAAGATGTAATGTTTCTGAAAAAAAAAATTGTAAACCTTTTGTATAATTGTTTCTGTTGACAAAAATGCAAACACTTCTCATACAATTTTTTTGTTGGACAAAATTGTAAATTAAATTTAAGATAATGTCTTTTATGTTTAAAATAATATTTCATGTTGCTTATATGTAAGTTTTTCTTGATCAATAAATACTTTAAATCTTATAAATATATTTTTTCCTTTTTTATATAGTAATATCTAATATTGATATTTTTGTTTATAAGAATGAACGGTCGCACCAGCACAAATGATGAAGATTTGTGTCTTGCTACAACAACTCATACAATTCTCAAGAGTCTTGCTATAACAACTCATACAATTCTCAAGAGTAATAAATTTTTCTCTTATTTGGTAATGCGAGAAATCAATGTTAGCATTATTTTCTTTATTACAAATATAATTAAAGGTTGTGGAAAAATTATTATACTTCTTCCAAAATGTTAGTACAATTTTTTGTACTATAAATATTATTGAATGTTCTACAAGAGCTACTATACTTCTTCCAAGAGGTACAAGGTTACACATTAAAAATGTATATTATTCTCCTAAGTCTAATAGAAATTTATTAAGTTTCAAGGATATTCATCTAAACGGATATCATATTGAGACAAACAATGAAGGAGATATGTAATATCTTTATATCACTAGACTTGAGTTGAATAAAAAAAATGTTTATTGGAGAAATTATCATCCTTCTCTTATGAATCAATCTCATTTTTGGAACGAATATAGGGTAAGATTTGTAGTCCAATAAACCCATCATGTGGATCATTTATATATTTTGTGGTTTTAATTGATGCATTAACAAGATGGTCACAAATTTGTTTATTATCATCTTGTAATCAAACATTTGCTAGGTTATTAATCAATTTAAGAGTTTACTTCCTATATTATCAATTTAAGAAAATTTGTCTTGATAATACTAGTGAATTTACATCTCATGCTTTTAATCAGTATTGTATGTCAATTGAATTTGAAGTTGAATATCTAGTAGCCCATGTTCACACTCAAAATGGACTTGCAACGCCATTAATAAAACGTATAAAATTAATTACAAGACCATTACTTATGAGAGTTAATCTACTAATGGCTATTTGGGGATATACAATTTTGCATGTTGTAATATTGATTTGCATCAAGCTAACAAGTTATCACAAACACTTTCCTCTATAGTTGGTTTTTGGTCAGTAGCCTAATATAATATTTCTCATTTAAGAACTTTTGGGTGTGCTTTATATGTTCCAATTTCCTCACCAAAAATGACTATGATGGGTCCTTAGAGACAGTTGGGAATATATGTTGGATATTATTCTCCATCAATAATAAAATATATCGAGCCATCAATAGGAGACTTATTTATAGCTCGATTTGCCGACTGCCATTTTGATGAATCAATTTTTCCAACATTAGGGGGAGAAATAAAACAGCTAGAAAAGGATATTGGTTGCAGGAATTATCAATACATGCTTGAAGCATGATAGGCCTGTTGGTTCCAAAGATAAAAAACCCTCGAATAAGAAAATAAGCTAAAAGGCAAGATGCTTAATCAAGAAGGTTGAAATTCCAAAAGATTCATTTTAAATAATTAATGAGTTGGTTCCAAGAGAACCTTATGTACCTAAAATTCTTTAAAATGATGAGATCTCAACAAATTATGTCATGAGCAAGATAATATGGAACCAAAATGAAGTCAACAATTGATGAGATTTATGGTTATAATATAGCAATGAATGTTATGAGTGATAATGAGGATCAAGAACAATGACCATTGAAGATTGTCAACAAAGTAATTATTGGCCAAAATGGAAAAATGCACTCGAAGCAGAATTAGATTTGTTTTCTAAACAAAAGGTTTTTGGACTTGTAGTTCACACACCTAAAGATGTAAAATCCATTGGGTACGAATGGATTTTTGTGCAAAAATGAAATGAGAATGATGAAGTTCTTAGATACAAAGCATAATTAGTTACTCAAGATTTTTCACAAAGACCTGGTATTAATTTTGAAGAGACATATTCACCAATAATGGATGTAACAACATTTCGATATTTGATTAGTTTGGTTGCACAAGAAGATGTGAATTTACATCTAATGGATGTTGTTACAAACTATTTATATGGTTCTCTTGATAATCATATTTGTATGAAACTTCTTGAAGGATTTAACTTGTCCAGCAAAGTAAATTCTAAAGAGGATTATTCAATAAAGTTGAACAAGTTTCTTTATGGATTAAAACAATCGGGACATATGTGGTATAATCGTCTTAGTAAGTATTTGTTAAAAGAAGGGTATAAAAATGATCTTATTTGTCCTTATATTTATATGAAAAGATCAAAAAATGAATTTTCCATAATTGTTTTTTATGTAGGTTACATAAACATCAATGGAACTCCTAATGAGCTTACAAAGGCAATTGATTGCTTAAAGAAATAATTTGAGATGAAAAATCTTGGAAGGATAAAGTTTTGTTTGGGATTACAACTTTAGTATTTAAATAAAGGTTCTTTTGCACATCAAGAGGCGTATATAATGAAGGTGTTTAAAAGGTTCTATATGGACAAGTCACATCCTTTATGCACTCTAATGTTTGTTGAAAAGGATCCTTTTAGACCTCAAGAAAATGATGAAGAACTTCTTATTCTGAAAGTACCATATCTTAGTGTTATAGGAACACTAACGTATCTTGTTAATTATAGTTGACCTGATATATCATTTGTTGGAATTTTTTTAGCAAGATATAATTTTTTACTTACAAGAAGATATTAGACTAGAGTAAAACATATACATCATTATCTTAAGGGTACTATGAATATGAGCTTATTTATCCAAATGATGCAAAATCATATCTAATGGGTTATGTAGATGTAGGTTATTTATCAGATCCTCGTAATGGTCAATGACAAATAGGATATGTGTTCACATATTGATGAATGTCGCTTCACGGAGAATTGCCAGAGTTGCATTTTGAACGGTGGAAATCCATTATGAAGCCTCCAATTATTGATCTATCAATGAAGATCGATGAGTCTCACAGTGGAAGACTCGAATCGTGGAAGGTTATTCCTAAGCTACTTCGGTGGAACTCAAAACTCTCAAATGAAGCAACTCTAGGTTTAACCTCTCGAGAAGAAGATGAACTCTGATGTCAAAGATGCATAAATGCAATTACATTCAATCATCAAAGTTGTCTCATATAAACAATGTCCTACCTTTTATAAGAAGAAAAGGCAATCGTGTAACGTTCTACTAACCAAAACCCTAATGGAAAGAAAAATAAAATGCAGATGTCATGTGAAAGATCTAACATAAAACCTAACAGTTTGATAGTGTGATACTATTAGAAAACCCTAATTGCTAAGCTTTGGTTGTCTAAAGGGAGAAAAATCCTATCTAGATGTGCCTATAAAGATGTGCTCCTATAAAGAGAACACTCATGAACAAAAGAAGTGACCTTCTCTTCGAGAGACCCTAGATGATCATAAGTTTGATATTGGGCCATGAAGGTGTTGTGCTTTTGGTCCAAAGCAGATATTTGCTTGTTGCTCTTAAATAATTGGTGACACTGCCTCCATTTGAGTTGCGTTCCTCCATGCGTGAATGGGACAAAAGAGGGGTGTGGCCTAACACAAAAGATGTTGTTGGAATGAATGTTGGCAAACACCTACATGTGCTGAAAGGCTGGTGAAGAATGTAAGACCCGTGGAAATTAATTAATTAAATAATTAATTAATTAATAAATGCGGGTAGTGGGAACTTTGATGTCATTAAATGTTAATTGGTTTGACGTGGAAAAGTACTAGCTCAAGTGGTTGAGAGTACTTGTTTATGTGTAAGGACTTGGGTTCAAGTCCTATGTATATCAATTGTGTGTTATTTGGTTTATTATTATTTTGATAATATGTTTGGGCTTGTTAAGTGATAGTATAATCATAGGATTATAATAATCATCATGAAACATGATTGGTTGAGTTGGTTGTGCACTTGAATTGTGAATGAGTGGTCATGGGTTTAATCCTTGATAGACATGAATTAAACCTTATTTTTTTATATTAAGCAGCTTTGGTTTGAATGTGAAAGGTAAGAGAAAACCAGTAGAAGGGACAACCAAGAGGGGCTGAAAAACCACTAAGTAATTACCTTAAATGGAAAATTAAAAACACCATAAATCCTATTTTTGTTTTAGCACTTAAACCCCTAATTAAGACACATATAAAAGGCCATTTTAGGGGAAAAGAAGGGTTTTGGCAGTGCTGCTAATTGGTTTTTGAGAGGAGAACGAAATTAGAGAGTGAGAGGTGAGTTTTGGGTGTGCAAGGGGCTGAATTGGGAGAAAGGCTGAAGCAAAGCATTTGGTGAACAAAGGAACTTTATTTGGCTCCCCAATTTTTAATCAAGAATTCCAAGTTAGGGGAAGCTGTCCAGCATCTTTTGCATCCTAACTTGGTAATCTAATTGATTCAATTAAAGGTAGTTTTGAGCTTGCAAAAATAGCCTAAATTTTTAACTAGCCAATTCAACCCCCCCTTCTTGGCATTTCAACCATTTCAAAACTAACAATTGGTATCTAGAGCTAGATACTTGAAATTTGCTCAAGTAAGGTCCTAAATCTGTTTTGAACTATTTGAAATGGCTGAAAACAAGTTACCCTTTGCTGAAGGTGCCTCAATTCATAGACCCCCTATGTTTAGTGACATTAATTACGAATTTTGGAAAATTAGGATGAAAATCTTTATTGAATCAATAGATCAAGGGATATGGGATGCAATCATAAATGGACCATATACTTCTAAGTACACTGTTGAAAATGTGCAGGTTGATAAGCCATGGACTCAATGGACTGAGAAAGAAAGGAGGAGAGCTCAATATGATTGCAATGCAAAGAATATCCTCACTTCATCTCTCAACATGGATGCGTTTTTTCGTGTTTCACAATGCAGAGTTCCAAGGAAATGTGAGAGGTTCTTGAAGTGACTCATGAAGGAACCAATGATGTTAAGAGAGCAAGGAAGCATGCCTTGATTCAAAAGTATGAGCTATTCAAGATGAAACAAGGAGAATCTGTAGTGGATGTTCAAAAGAGATTCACTCACATAGTCAACCATCTCATGGGTTTAGGTAAGGAATTTAACAAAGAAGAGTTAAACATCAAGGTGCTGAAGTGTCTTGATAGATCTTGGCAACCAAAGGTCACGACTATCTTAGAAACAAGAGATCTATCCACTTTGACTACAACAACATTGTTTGGCAAGCTTAGGGAGCATGAAATTGAGATGCAAAAGCTTAATGAGCTTGAGTCAAGTGAGAAAAAGGTAAGGAACATAGCCTTGAAGACTAGCACCAAGAAGAATGAGGAACCCGGGGATGAGGTGGCTGAATCAAGTGAAAGTGAGAACTTGAATCTCCTTGTCAAGAGGTTTGGTAAGTATCTCAAAAGGAAATGTATCAAAGGTGATCCCACGAGGTATACTTCCAAACACAATGAATCAAACTCTTCTAATTTTACATGTTATAACTATGGAAAACAAGGACATATCCGAACTGAATGTCCAAATGCTAATAAAGAAAAGGAGAAGAGTGTTGATAGGAAAAAGGAGAAGAAGCCAAAGGAGAAACGTGCTTACATTGCATGGGAGGACAATGATGATTCAACAACAAGTAGCTCCTCACAAGATGAGAGTGAAGAAGCCAACTTGTGCCTCATGGCTATTTATGAGTCATCCTCCTCAAGCAAGGTAAGTTTTCTAGACTTAAGTGACTATAATCAATTGTTGCATGATTTTAAAGAGTTGCATAATGAAGCAAACAAGATTTCTGCATTAAATAATCGATTGAAAGACTTAAACAACTGGCTGAAAAATAGAGTTAGTCAACTGGAAAAAGAAACAGCTGATTTAAAAACTAATTTTGAACATTTAAAAATGATTTACAGTAATTCAACCGACTATTTTAGAAATCAACCAGTTGAAATACCTTACAAAGACCTGTGCAAGGTTCACAAGAGGGAAAGCAAACTTAGAGGCTATTCTTGGTTCTCAAAACTGTGTGTTTGGCAAAGCTGGACTTGGTTACAATCCTTCTTTTCAAAAGAAAACCAAGAAGTTCTTTAGTTTCTTTTCTAAAAGTATGTCAAGTGACATGCCATTCATTTCATGCAACTACTGTATGCAAAGAGGTCATGTTATTAAGAACTGTCATGCTGGAAAATATGATGTTCCTAAGGAGATTATGAAATGGATGCCAAAAGGATCTAGAAAGGCATAACCATGATGGACCCAACCTATCAAAGGGTACCAAGTAATCCAAATCTGTTTTGCAGGTCATAAAAGGTGATAAGAAAGATTTGTGGTACCTTGATAGTGGCTGTTCGAGACACATGACAGGAGATAAGACCAAATTTTCAAAGTTGGAGTTGAAGGAGGAAGGATTTGTAACCTATGGAGAAAACAACAAAGGAAGAATCCTTGGAAATGGAGTCATAGGTAATGGGTCCTCTTTCGACATCAAGAATGTGCTACTGGTAGAAGGACTCAAACACAGTTTGATAAGTATAAGTCAACTATGTGATAAAGGCTTTAAAGTCATGTTTGAACCAAATGATTGTTTGATATATGATGCACATGGTAGTATTGTTTTGATAGGCAAAAGAGTCAATAATATATATCTACTTGACCTGCATCATGCATCATTTAGTATCCATTGTTTGCTTACAAAAGAGGATGAGACTTGGTTATGGCATAAAAGACTTTGTCACATGCACATGCAGCATTTCAATCGGCTGAATAGAAAGCTGGTTGAAGGACTACCAAAACTCAAGTTTGAGAAAGATAGAGTGATTGAAGTATGTCAAAAAGGAAAACAAACCAAGGTCTCTTTTAAATCCAAAAATGTTTTTTCAACTGAAAGACCTTTAGAGAAGCTTCACATGGATCTATTTGGTCCATCTCGAACCATGAGCCTTGGTGGCAATCTCTATGCATTAGTCATTGTTTATGATTTCTCTAGATACACATGGACTTTGTTCTTAGCTACCAAAAATGACATTTTTCATGCTTTCAAAAGACTTGCCAAGATGCTTGAAAATGAAAAGAGTTCCAAGATAGTGTCTATTCGAAGTGATCATGGTGGGGAATTTCAAAATGAAAGATTTGAACACTTTTGTGAAAAGCATGGCATTAAGCATAATTTTTCTGCACCAAGAACCCCACAACAAAATGGTGCTATTAAAAGGAAAAACAGGTCACTTGAGGAACTAGCTAGAACTATGTTGAATGAAAACTCACTACCTAAGTAATTTTGGACTGATGCAGTCAACACGGCTTGCTATGTTTTAGAAACAAAATGGATGAAGATTGTAATATATTAAGAAATAAAGTTAGACTAGTTGCTAAAGGTTATAATCAAGAAGAAGGAATTGATTTTAATGAAACTTATGTACCTGTAGATAGGCTAGAAGCTGTGAGATTACTCTTAGCATATGCTTTCATGTGTAACTTTAAATTGCATCAAATGGATGTGAAGAGTGCATTCTTGAATGGTTTCCTAAATGAAGAAGTGTATGTATCACAACCTCTTGGATTTGAGGATCATCTCTATCCTAACCATGTTTTCAAATTGAAAAAGGCCTTATATGGTTTGAAACAAGCACCAAGACAATGGTATGAAAGGCTAAACAATTTTCTCTTATCAAAAGGTTATGCTAGTAGTGGATAAAACACTCTTCATTAGAAAACATGAAAATGATGTTATACTTGTTCAAGTGTATGTTGATGATATCAGCTTTGGTTCAAATAATAACATATTGTGTGAAGGGTTTATTGCAGTTATGCAGGGAGAATTTAAGATGTCCATCATGGGTGAGCTTACCTACTTTTTAGGGTTGCAAGTCAAGCAACTCAAGCACGGAACATTTTTAAATCAATCAAAATATTGTTTTGACTTGTTGAAAAAGATCAAATTGGAGGATTGCAAGGAAGTTGCCACTCCAATTGCAACAAATTGCCTTATCGATGCAGATGAGGTTGGCCAACCAGTAGATTCAACCAAATATAGAAGGTTGATTGGGTTTTTGCTCTATCTTATAGCAAGTAGGCCAGATATCCAGTTTGGAGTATGCTTATGTGCTAGGTTCCAAGCAAATCCAAAGTAATCACACTTTAAGGCTGCAAAAAGGATTCTAAAGTACCTTAAAGGAACAACCAATGTTGGTTTATGGTATCCATGTGATTCTAACATAATTCTTAGTGGCTTTTGATATTCAGACTATGCAGGGTGCAAATTGGATAGGAAAAGTACAAGTGGTACTTGCCATTTGCTTGGCTCAAGGATAATCTCATGGAATAGAAAAAAAGCAAGCATGTGTAGCACTCTCCAATACTGAAGCCGAGTATATTGATGCTGGACATGGCTGTGCACAACTCATATGGTTGAAGCATCAACTTTTGGACTATGGTGTAAGACTAAGCAAGGCACCTTTGTATTGTGATAATACTAGTGCCATCAACTTAACCAAGAATCCAATACAACATTTTAAAACTAAGCATATAGAGATTAGGCATCATTTCATTCGTGATCATGTTTAAAAGTGAGATTGTGAAATTCAATTTGTTAAAACTGAAAATCAATTGGCGGATTTGTTTACAAAACCATTGACTAGAGATAGGTTTAACAAGCTAAGAACTGAACTAAGCATATTAGACATTAAGAATGTGATCTTATGTGTTTGTAGCATGTTAATCTTATGTGCTCATGCATTGGTTTCATAAAAATCTGTTGTTGTATGCAAAAGTTGAAACTATCATATTCAACCCGTTGATTTTTCATTTCAACGTGTTGATTTCACTCTATGTTTGCACAATTCATGATTTGGCAACCTGTTGATTCTGTTTTTCAACATGTTTATTTCACTTACACTGCCACTAAATGATGAAAAGTTGATCTGTTATGGTTTTTAATCTGTTTTTTCAAAATTTAGTATGTTGATTTCATTAAAACTGAATCTTGAAAAATGGAGTTCAATTTTACGATTTTCAATCGATTGATTTTCAATATCAGTCAGCTGATTTCACTGAACCAGATTCTGGTTTTAATCTTTCATGCTCTGATGCTCTTTTAATCGACTGATTTTATTTTTCACCGTGTTGAATTGTTAAGTTGACCCAATCAAAGAAAGCATCTTTTTGTCAGGTACTATATGCTCTTAACTACCTATTTCATCATCCATGTGTTGCTTTTACTGATTTGTTTGAACAAAAAGCATGTTTAGTGTACCATTCTAATGTGCATGCAGCTCACATGATCTGAACTGACTGATTCACTCATAAAAACACATTAAAAACATCTTTAATGCATGAGATACTGTTTTGAACTGCATTAAACTGGTTTGGGTAATGTAAAACAAATTAATTAGGAAAATCTGCACCATTTAATCATTTGTTTATGAAAATCAGCCTATTCAATTATAAATACTGCACTTGTATTACTCATTTGCATCATACTTATCTTAGAAACAATCATACCCACACTTATCATGCCTCGTCGTCAACAAAGAGTTATCCAATCTGATGATGAACACTCCACTCCTCATACCCCAAAGTCTCCAAATCACGAAAGTCATGGGAGAATTGAAGCATGGTTTGAGGATAATGAGGACAACATTGAAGGATTCCTCATTGAGATGAACAATAAGCAAATCAGAATTCATAAGGTGTTAAGGTTCTCATGGCTGACGGTTGAAGGCTTTCAAAGCCTATTCCAACAACTAAAGCATCAAAAGTTGAAGTCCTTCCTTGAACTTTCAGGGAAAATCTATCCAAACTTGGTGAAGGTGTTTTTCACCAACTTGGAGTTCAAAAATGATGTGTTGATGTCAAGTATCAAGGGTGTCCGCATGGAGATCAACAAAAAGGCTTGGAAAGATGTGGTTGCACTTAAATCAAGGGGTGTGCAAGTGAGGAAAGGTGAAACTGGGGTTGTTCTAGAATTCAACAAGGTTTAATACTATGGCCAATGCTTGAGGAATCCAGTTGCTGAAATCAAGCACTTTCATGTTGGTGGTCTCAAGGTGGATCAAAGGTTACTTGGTATGATTGTCACAAAAATCTTTGTTCCATGTGGTAGCAATCATTCTACATTGAATGAGGGAGATTTGATTGGATCTATGTGTTTCATGATCACATGCTCAAGGCCAAGAGGCTCACGGATTTTAGGCTGCCATATGTGGTTTTGGTGTCCAAATTCATAGAATACTTTGGAATTGATGTAGAGGATGAGCTCGAAGAGTCAACTGGACTGTTGAACCATACCTCCAACCAAAATCTGCATAAAATGGGCTTTCTCAAGGTGGGAAATGGATGGACAACTGCTGGTGCTGTAGTTGGTGGTGCACATGACCATGAAGCTAGCTCAAATGGTGTAAATCAAGAGGAAGAACCAACTGCTAGACCCATGGACTTAATTCCTTACAACCTTCCAAAGGATAGAGGCCCTATATACTCATATATTGAGAGGATGGTGCTGAACCAGCTATATGAGCTCAATGTGTTCCAACATGCACATCAAAACTATTGCAATGAGAGGTTCAATGCATTGGATGACCAAATTCATGATATCCATGATATGTTGAACTCATTCCAGACCAGAAATGATCCTCAGGATGACTAAGTGTGTTGGCTGTTTAGGATCATGCATTGCATCCATGTGTTTGTGCTTTTCTAGTTTCAGCTCTGTCAGTTTCAATTGGTTGTTTTTTGTTTCAATTGGTTGATTACATCAGTTTTATGATTTTTCTTCTTTGGTTAAGTTTCAGTTTGTTGTATTATGTTCAAATATTAATGAAAGGATATGCAATGCTTGTTCTCTTTATGCATTTGTTTTGTTTGATGAATCCAAAGGGGGAGAAAAATTGGAAAATGGATAATTGATCAAATTGAACTAAGTGGAAGAATTAAAATTGGAATCAATAATAATATGAATTTGAACCCATATTATTGATAGGGGGAGCATGTGTATATGTGTGTGCTTGCCAGTTTGTATGCATTGCTACTGTAACTGTTTTTCAGGTTCACAAGTTTAAAGCTAAGGTGTCACTTCATCAATTTAATGATATCTAACAAATGGAAGCATTTTGCAATGGAAGATAGATGGAAGACGATAGAGGTTGGCTTCATCAAATCAAGGGGAGATTGTTGACATGAGAAGCCAAGGTGGTATGCTTCTTGAACATTTGATGAAGATTTAATGAAGCCGTTATGATTTATCTTGAAGCCATTACCATTGGAATGAAGCCTACATTGATGAAGGAAAGGAGATTTGATGTTATCCATGTTGATCAAGGCTGGAACATGTGCTCTCCACAAAGTTATATCATTAAGAAATTGTATTTGAAGTTTGTAATTCATATTGTAGACCTTATACCATTAATTAGATGTATTTGGTCTTTGGTGCGTCTTTTAATCTATTGAATGGTTTTTTAACAGGTTAAAATGTCTCTTTTAGTTTGTTGAATGGTTTTTCAACAGGTTAAAATGTCTCTTTTAGTCTGTTGAATGGTTTTTCAACAAGTTAAAAGGTTGGCCGCAGTAGTCTTAAACTGCAACAAATTCAATCAGTTGATTTACTTTTTAATCGACTGATTTCACTTAAGTCAAGTGAAATCAACTAATTGATTTGGAAATCAACCTATTGAATTTCCTAACAGTGTGACTATAAAAGCTGTGATTTTCGAAAGAGATGTCTGTTGATCATTTTTGAGCATGAATTTGATTTGAAAACTTGTGGAAACTCTCTATTTCGTGATCATACAGTTTGCAACAATTGAAGATTGATCTTGGATCAATTCTTAGAGCTTTTGGCTTGGTTTGAAGCTTGGAGAAAGTGGTTTGTGGTAGGCTGGGTTGTGCTACCACTGAGGTTTAATCTTTCTCAAGCTTTGTGTGTGTGCCTGGTGGTTCTCCAGGTTTATAAGAGGGTTCTTGCTGTGCTGGTGTGTCTCTTGTGTGATTCAAGAGACTTTTGTGGTGTTTTTACATATTTTTGAAAGTGTAAGGGTGGATACTTTATAAATCTTTTGAAATAGTGCAAAGTCAAGCTCAGGTTGTCTTGACAAATTGGATGTAGCTCAGGTTTGAGTGAACCAGTATAAAAATCTTGTGGTCTCCTCTCTTCTTTAACCTTTCTCTCTTGCATATTCATTTTAAAGTTTCAAGAACTTGTGCTTTTATCATCTTTTTCATGTTCTTGCATGTTTTCATGACATTTGCAACATTGAGCATGTTTGTATAATCATTTAAAACTTGTCTTGATTATTCTAGTGCACTGTTTCTCGTTTAACACTTGAATTTGCATTTCTGCATTTTCCCAGTATTTTAGTCGCCTATTTTTCTGTTTCAATTGATTGATTATACCAAAACAAAATCTGTTTAGTGAAATCAATCTGTTAACTCTATTTTTGATCGACTGAAAGTATACTGTCCAACATCTTTTGCATCTTAACTTGGTGATCTAATTGATTCAATTAAAGGTGGTTTTTAGCTTGCAAAGATAGCCTAAAGTTTTAACGAGCCAATTCAACCCTCCACCCCTTTCTTGGCATTTCAACCATTTCAAAACTAACAATTATGAGTCCTTGAAATACTTGAAAGGACAAGGTAAGCTTAATACGAGGCATGCTAAATAGGTAGAGTTTTTAGAGAAATTTCCATATTTCATCAAGTATAAAAAAGGGGAAAGGAAATATAGTAGTTGATGCACTTTCTAGGAGGCATGCATTGCTTTCTTAGCTTGAAACTAAATTATTTGGTCTTGAATCTTTGAAAGACATGTATAGGGATGATGTGGATATTGTTGAAATATTTGTTGCATGTGAAAAGTTTTCTAAAAATGGTTACTATAGGCATGATGGTTTCTTATTTAAAGTAAGTAAATTGTGTGCCTAAGTGTTCCATTAAAGAGTTGTTTGTGACTGAATCACATGAAGGGGGTTTGATGGGTCATTTTGGTGTTCAAAAGACTTTGAAAATTTTGCAAGAGCATTTATTTTGGCCTTATATGAAACGTGATATGCATAAGTTTTGTGATCATTGCATTGTGTAAAAATGCAAAGTCTAAGGTTAAGCCTTATGAATTACGTACTCCTTTGCCTGTTCCTGAATATCCTTGGACTAACATTTTTATGGACTTTGTTATGGGGCTGCCTAAAACAAAGAATGGACAGGATTATGTGTTTGTGGTTGTTGACAAGGTTTCTAAAATGGCACACTTCATACCTTGCAAAAAGGTGGATGATTTTTGTCATGTGCCTGACTTGTTGTTTTAAGGAAATAGTGACACTTCATGGATTACCAAGGAGCATTGTGAGTGATAGGGATACAAAGTTTCTTAGTCAGTTTTGGAGGACCTTATGGGAAAAGATTGGTACTTAATTGTTGTTTTCTAATAAGGTAGTCAATAGAACTTTAGGCACATTAGGACTATTTTAAAGAAAAAACTTAAGTCTTAGGAAACATGTTTGCTTCATGTTGAGTTTGCTTATAATAGGATTGTCTATAGCACAACTAATTATTCACCTTTTAAGATTGTATATGGATTTAATCCTTTAACTCCTCTTGATTTGTTGCCTATGCCTAACATTTCCATGTTTAAGCATAGAGAAGCACAAGCTAAAGCTGACTGTGTGAAAAAGTTACATGAGCAAGTGAAGGGTCAAATTGAAAAGGAAAATGAAAGCTTTGATAGGAGAGCTAACAAAGGTAGAAAGAAGGTTGTCTTCGAACCTAGAGATTGGGTTTGGGTGCACATGAGAAAGGTAAAGTTTCCACAACAAAGGAAATCAAAGCTTCAACCACGAGGCAATGGTCCATCCCAAGTGCTTGAAAGAATCAATGATAATGCTTACAAAATTAATCTACCTAGTGAGTATAATGTAGTTCCACCTTCAATGTGTCTTACATATCTCTTTTTTATGTAGATGAAGAATATGATTTGATGACAAATCCTTCTCAAGAGGGAGAATGATGAGACGTGACAATGAGCAAGGGCAAGGATCCACTTGAAGAGCTTAGAGGACCTATGAGAAGGGCTAGAGCAAGGAAAGCAAAAGAAGCTCTATAACAAGTGTTGTCCATATTATTTGAATACAAGCCCATGTTTCAAGGAGAAAAGACCAAGGTTGTGAATTGTATCATGGCCCAAATGGAGAAGGACTAATATACCAATTTGTTGTAGTTTCTTTTAAGTTATTAGTTTGTTTAAATAAGAGCCCAATGATTTGTAAAATTGGCTGACCAAATTATGTTTTGGGTTAACCAATTAATGACCTTTAGTTTTGCTTTATTTTCAAGCTGTAATAAGGGTCCATTTGCCAACTTAAGAATTAGCCTTTGGGAGACCAAGAGGATGCATAGTTGAATGCTTTTGGGTTGCCAAATTTGTAGTTACAATTAGCCACAAAGTAGTGGGATCATTAATAACTGAAATGGGATGTAATTGTAATTTATGGGTCTTTTGTAATTCTGATGGTTAAAGCTTCTATATAAGCTGAACCATTTTTATGAATGAAAAAAGTTGAGTTTTGTTCAACAATTATCTATTCTCTTAGTGAGAGTGATTCTCTTAAATTCTTGAGTGATTCAAGAACTCATTGGTTATATATATCAATGAACTTCCCCATCCTTTGTGTGTTGCCTCTCTTGGAAAGAGTGATTCTTTTCTTCCACGTTTTTATATTCACCTTTTCTTCTTTCTTCACTTAAATTCAAAAAAGAACCCATTCTGTCGAGATTTATCTTATAGTCATAACTCTCGTTCCACTCGTCTAAAATTAGTTTTCCATAAGCCAAAATTATAGTACAAAACGTGAACTTTCACTCGTTTTGGAATCATGTGAATTGGAGTTCTACAACTGAAGATATTAACATTTCTATAGTATTGTCCAGATTAGAATTTCAACCTTTTTTTTTCTAATTCACATTTTAACAAATTTTCTAAGTTTCCTACAAGGTTCTAACCCTAAAGATCCTAAGTCAGCCCTTGTGCAAATGGGATTCATATCATGAGATGTAGATTTTTTTCCTATTCTAGACACTTTTGAACTTTATTGACGTGAGTAGGCCATTAAAAACAATTTTCCCAATCTAGACCATTTTACTTAGGGATGATAAATAAACCCACCCTATGAGTATTGTCTGAATCCATCCCCGTTTTGACGGGAAATCCCGCATTGACTAGGTACGGGTATGGGTAATACCAAAATTTTTCAATTGAGTATGAGGATTGGTATGTACATATTTTTCGTGTCCCTATCTCCATCATAATACCCATGTCCGCCCTCATCTCGTCCTCGTTTAAATTACTCATAGTCTATTAAGTAACCTTATATATATCTATATCTATCTATCTATATATATATATATATATTATACACACACACACACATATCACACACTTTCTATTTTTTATTTCTTCTAATTGTTTGGTTTGTCATGAAGTTAATTACATCTCCAAGATACTTTTTCCTCTTAATACAACCTTTGTGCAATTATGTTCAAATGATGTATGTCAATTAAATGTTTTTATGTCACACACACACACACACACACACACACACACACATATATATATATATATGTACTCTATTTAAATATTTTTATTAATTTTGTATTTTTATTTTCACATGAGAATGTTAACCCCCAATATGAGTGTTCAATAACATAAATGATGAAGGATTGAGTTGGTTCATTTTATATTTTTGGATATGGTGATGAGTTATTTAAGAAAACCTAGTGAAGAATTCCACTGGACATTAAGATAAAAAGTTATTTAGATGTGAAGGTGCTCTTCAAAAGGCTTAAAGAGAAGGAGAAGAACCTATTAATCAAGAAAATAAAACAAGATACAAATGGAAATGGAAAGACGGAATTGAAAAGAAGAGAAATAGGAAGAAAATGGAATAGACAAGAGATGAAGATGTGAGTGAAGCACACCACTTCAAGGAAGGCCAAGGCCAAGAATCCTTGGAGATGATTGGTGTTGTGCCGCCACTTGAGTCAAGCTCAAGATAAGGCTTAAAAGTTTCACTCCCAAGGGAGGATACTCTCACAAAGGTTGAACAAAATATGTATAATAACTTTCAATTGATCGACCCTTCTACAAGTCTAAGGGCCTCTAAGCAATAACCAAAATTGTACAAGTGTATGTCTACAAATACCTAACCCAAGCTTCTAGAAACTAGGTTAAAATTAGGTTACAAAATGAGACAAAAGGAGCAAACTATAGTGTATACAAAGGAAATTTCGTCCAAGATCTAAAGGAAACCAAGAAATGTGTCTCATATGTCTTAAAAAATGCCAAAAAGGTGTTAAAGACAAAGGAGACCAAGTAGTACAAAGGTAAACTTGCTGTATTTTTTTACTTTATGCTTCTCTACTTTCCACCTAGCATGCTTCACATCATCCACCATACTTAACTTAATTAAACATAAAAAACACATAAACAAGGATTATCATGTTGGCTTTGGTTAAGTCAACTAGTCAACCATAGTCAAAGGTCAACAAGTCAACCAAGGTTAAATAAACCAAGTAAACTTAGGGAAATTCAAACATAATGATAAACAATGAAAAGGATGAAGTATTAGGAAACTTTATTCCTAAAGATGAAATTCAAACATGCTTAGAAAGAAGATGATCTTTTTCATTGAGAAGGATGAAAATAACCGAAAGTTGAGTAAAAATAAATACTTTACATACCATTGTCATTCTGCAACGAAAAAAAATCAAATCTTGCTTGTGACCCGTCTTCTACTCATTTCATTCATCTCAACAAAAACTGTAATCAGAAAGAAACCAAAAATAAGTAGAGATTTGAATGTGTTAGCGACAAACATTGAGATGAAGAATTGTAAAAAAAAAAAGAGAGAGATCTAAATGTTTGAGTGAGAATGAGAGAGATGAAGTCAAGTAAAAAAGGTGAGGAGGTATGTAAAGTGAGAAAGATGGTGTTCTGTGTGAGTGAGAAAGAGAGAGATGAAGTTGAAAAGGTTGTGTTGACCATGGTGTTCTGTGTGAGTGAGAAAGAGAGAGATGAAGCTAAAGAGGTTGTGTTGGCCATGGTGTTCTGTGTGAGTGAGAAAGAGAGAGATGAAGTTGAAGAGGTTTGAAAGAGGATGATATTGTGTGTGGGAGACGGAGGGTGAGAACAAAAGAGTGTGAGAGTTATTTTTTTCCGATTTATTTTTTAATCTTCAAAATTCTGAGAGATTGACATGTATGCATATTTTCCTCTTGTAGAAAGTAAATTTTGAATGGAAGTGGTTCAAAAATATTAAAATATTGAAGAAGTTGTCAGTTCTCAATCTCAATTATATATAGTATTAGATAAGATTTTTCCTCTTATTAATATGACATAAAAATAAAAATTAGTCTTTATTCTCTCTTCTTCCTCTTTCTTGTTCTCTATTATCAACTTAACAACTTTATATTTTATAACAGTGAACACAACAAATGTAGTTACAACTTCTTTAGTGATATTAACGATAGAAAAACAACGACGACAACAACCATTTAAAAAATTTACAATAACTATTATTAAAATACAAATAATTATCGAACATAAAAGTAAAATTATAATAAATATATATATATATATATATATATATATATATATATATTAATATTATTTTCAGTTGTTCTTTAATATTTATCGATATGAACATTTTTTTAATAAATCATGAAAACTAAATAGTTACTTAATGAATATAATGCTAAAAAAAGGTAAAAGAGTAAAATTATTTCTTGCTGTTCTTTAATTTTGCTCAATGTATATACCATGCGCAAAAAATATTTTAGTAAGCATGAACCAATAAGGTTCATTTAGTGCTATTGACCAAAAGTGATTAATAATATCTCACAATATATTTGTTGGCTTAGTTATCGTATATTAACGAAATATATGGTCAAATTTCGATAGTTTGATTATAAGCAATATATCCTTTCATATATCAACAAAATATATGATACACTTGATTAGTTTATATTATCTTTTATTATCATCTTAATCATAAGATATTCGGTAAAATTTTATTATTATTGATATTTTGGATTTTATAACTTATTTCTTAAGGGTCCAAAAGCCCTATAAATACATGTCATTCTTCTAAGGAATGACACATTGTCTCATACTCAGTTATACACTCATATAGATCCAAACTCTCTTATAAACTTCAGTATTGAGAGTCTTTAGTGGGTGGATCTTTCCTTGTGTTTCAACACTCAAGATCTTGTCACTTGTCAAAAGACGAATGCCCTTAGTCCCGGTAAGAACATTTGGCGTCCATCGTGGAGCATGATAAAACTTCGCCCTGACCTCACTCTTTCATAGTTACCATAAAAAACCACACAGAACTGTCCACCGAGATGTAGTCCAATTAGATTACCACCATCCAAAACCAAATGCAAGAGTTGATTCCAACAGAACGAGCAACATCGCAGAAAACACGACGAAGAATTACAAGTCATCCACATCTAGTACCAACCGGACCTACAAGTGCTCAACCAGAAGGTGGATGGTTTGGAAAACAGGAAGCAACCCGTCCAACTGATGAAGGGAGCTCAAACCTATCTTTGGAACGGAGAATGCGAGTGTAACATCCCGGTCGGATATTACTAATTTAAATAAGGCTTAAATATACATTTGGTCCCTATTTTTGTTGTTTATATTCAATTTAGTCCCTATTTTTGTTGTTTTTATTCAATTTGGCCCCATTTTTGTTTTGTATTCAATTAGGTCCTCATTTTCGTCAAATTTTGGTCAATTTGGTCCTTTTCACTCTCGGTAGCAACTGATCCATCAAGTCATCAATTCTTGGGAGCGGATACTTATTCTTGATCGTCATCTTGTCTAGTTGCTTGAAGTCAACACACAAGCGTGAACTCCCATCCTTCTTCTTCACTAATAGCACTAGTGCTCCCTAAGCGAAGTATTGGGTTAGATGAACTGCTTCTCCATCAGCTCCTTTATCTGTTTCTTGAGTTCCACTAACTCTACTAGAGCCATGCGATATGGGGCCACAGACACTAGGCCCGTTCTTGGTACCAGATCAATAGAGAACTCCATCTCTCTACTGGGAGGCAACCCTGGTACTTCATCCGGGAATACGTCTTCAAACTCATGCACCACAGGTATGACCGATTTTCCCTCCTTCCCCATACCTGCATACGGGCGAAGATTATGAAGCATTGCGCGCCACTCTGAATCTCCTTCACCACTCCTTGAGGAGACACCAACTCAAGCTCCTCTGAGTCGGGGAACAACAATCTTTTCTCCCGACAATCTATCAGAATGCGATTGGCAGAGAGCCAATCCATCCCTAAGATTACTTCCAACTCCTATAGAGGTAAGCAGATTAGATTTACCTTGTACCTGTGTCCTTCTACCTCCACTGGACACCTAGCACATAACAACGACGTCTTGACCAAACTCGACGCTGAAGTAGATACCGCAAGCTCACACTACAGCTCGCACACCGGCAGACCCAAGCGTTCCACACAAGAATTTGACACAAAGGAGTGTGTCGCTCCAGAATCATATAGCACACAACAACTAACACCAGCGATCACACAATAACCAATAACCAAGTTACCTGAGCCTGTTGCCTCCGTCCATGTCATGGCGTACACTCTGCCCGTCGCTTGAGCCTGTTGCCTCTGTCCCTCCGCTAATGCTGGCGGGGAGTTTGATTGGAGGGCGTGTCGCTGCCCTGGCAAGAGTGGGACAGTCCTTCCCAAAGTGGGTCTCCTTGCCACAGTTTTTGCATCTGCGGTAACCCTCTATGTGTGGGCAAGCACTCCTCAAATGAGGACCCACATATATATAGCACTGCACTCGACCCTGCTGGGGAGGAAGACCCGTGGACCCCTAAGGCTGATGGTGAGGTCTGTCATATGGTCTCCTCCGCTCATCATGTCTAGGCTTGGACGCAGATGGTCCACCAATCCTCTGAGGTTGTTGAGGTCGTTGACCCTCCACCTCATTCTTCATCTTTTCCATTACTCTAGCCTTCTCCACTAGTGCAGCAAAGTCATTGATGGATAAAAGGGGCTACCATCAAGCGGATATCTCCCTGAGGTCGTTCTTAAATTTCCGGCACCTCCACTCCACATCAAGTGACAGCGTATAGAAGTGGCTGAGGTGCTTGAACCTCTCAACATATTCCGTTACCGACTTCCCTCCCTAAGTGAGTTGGAGGAACTCCACCTCCTTACTATATCTGACACTATCGGGAAAGTACTCGGAGAGGAATCTCCCCCTGAAGGCCTCCCAAGTCACATGCTCTCCTCGCTCCTCCATGATGGACGTCATGCTAATCCACTAGTGCTCAGCCTCTCCGGTGAGCATATAGACTACAAAAGCCAACCAGTTATCTACTGGACACATCTTCGCATCAAAGATTCTTTCCAGGTCCTTTAGCCACTGATCGGTTGCATCCAGGCTAGTCTTCCCGTTGAATTTCACTAGATGGTGTTTTAGGAAGTCTTCCAGACTCCACTATCTGACTGGCGGTCGTGGCTTAGGACCAAAGACAGGGGTAGTCGTCCTGCTCTCTTCCAGTTGGCGGAGTGCCTCCATGTGTTGTTGGTGGGCATCCTCAACAACTACCCTAGCAGCCTCCATCTACTACATCACCAGCTGTTGCTACTCAAGCGACGCTGCCTGTCACTGCATGGATGCTTCGTGTTGCTGCATCATAGTTGTGCTTTGCTGTGTCATAGTAGTCAATGTAACACCCCATTTAATTTAATATGCGAAACTAAAGGAAGCGTCACATAAAGATAACATAATAGCGCAGTCCTGGAGTTTAAAACTTAACTCCTTACAACCCAAGGCACACCACGATGCCCCAAAAGAAAACTAGTTACAGAGTTTAACATAAAGTATATAAATCCGAGGACGAGCAAGTACATGGGCTACAACCCTAAAGAAAAGCCCATTAAGAAATTAAAGTCCAGTCCATGCGGACTATGCAGCGGAACCATCACCTCCCTGTGGCCCACGGGTGTTCCTCGCATCTGCTCACATCAACAAGTTGATGATCATCGCAAAAGAGAGTACCACACAGTAGAACACACAACAATAAAAGTACGGTAAGCTAGAGCACAAAAGATTTCATCCATACAATCAGATATATTTTCACAATCCCCTTTACACATATCAACCAAACAAGTTATGACTTCTCAGATAATACACTAAGACACGACTCGACTCATCCGGATAGATATAACCTGGTCGGATTCAGCGGATGCTCGCACTTGTGGTGGATACCTCTGCTCATCCCCGAGCTGCTCACCCCGAGCTATGTATTACAAGTGTTACAATGAATCAATTCCCTCACACACAAGGTTAGCCCTTAATGAGTTTACGAACGGTGGTGGAGCTGCTGGAACAGGTTCTCAGTTTGCTGCTGCGTGAATGACGGTGGTTCCAGTGAGGTGCGCTGCTGCGGTGGCTGCAGAACGCGGGTGCAGAGGCGCGAGGGAGGTGCGTTGCGTCGCGTCACTGGTGCGGGAAGTGTTGCAGATGCAGTGGTTCTTCTTCTCCGATCTGGTGCGCGCTGGTACAAGGATGAAACGCGACCGTGATTGGTGGTGCTGCCATGGTTAGACGCGGATCTGGTGGTGATGGAACTGCGGTGCAAATCTGTGAAGATGATGAAGGCGCGAAGGTGGAAACGTTCTCCAGCGAGTTGACGGTGGCTGCTGCTGTGCAAACGAAGAGGTGCAGTGGTGGCTGGCGACGAGATGGCGTGATGGTGATGCAGTGGTGGCCGGTGAGATGAAGAGGTGCGGCGGCGGCTGCTGTGGAGGTTGATGGTGGCAGCTAGGGTTTGAGGAAAATTAGGGTTAGGGTTTCATGAGTGAGATGCAGGAGATGATGACGTGGCAAGATCTGATTGGTTAATTTGGTGAGTGGAAGATTATGACACGTGTCAGCTTATAGTTGGCCTGATTTGAAAGGTGGGGATTGCCACGTGGCATGATCTGGTTGAGTGGAGTTTAAGTGGTAGGAGGGGTGCAACTTAGTGAAAACTGGGGGTGCAGAACAGGTTTTTGGTGGTCCACTTTAGAAGGAGTGTGCAAATAAAAACTGGGGGTGCATTTAGCTCCTGATTTATTCTTTTCCAGAATTTCCTGATTTTGGACTTATTTTGTAACTTTGAATATTTCAAAATCACACTATTAATGACCAAAAATAAATTCCAGCTGCATTAACAAACGTTAGAATATCCAATAATATTTTATGCAACTAAAATCAATTTTTACGCCACTTTTACCAAACTTACTCAATAAATCCA
>Ga0214543_1002712_pt1 | contig 34822 bp, 17 predicted proteins | sample CNSS2metaG_FD_160094 | JGI IMG/M metagenome (GOLD analysis project Ga0214543, IMG submission 160094) | Root nodule microbial communities from cowpea collected in UCLA plant growth center, Los Angeles, California, USA - CNSS2 | ecosystem: Host-associated > Plants > Roots > Nodule | place: USA... | reverse complement strand
TTTCTCAAATGGATGTGAAAAGTGCATTCTTGAATGGTTTCTTAAATGAAGAAGTGTATGTATCACAACCCCCTGGCTTTGAAGATCACCTCTATCCTAATCATGTTTTCAAATTGAAAAAGGCTTTATATGGTTTAAAACAAGCACCACGACAGTGGTATGAAAGGTTAAGCAACTTTCTTTTATCAAAGGATATGCTAGAGGTTCAGTTGATAAAACACTTTTCATTAGAAAACATGCAAGTGATGTAATACTTGTTCAAGTATATGTAGATGATATAATCTTTGGATCAAATAATAACTTCATGTGTGAAGAGTTTATTGCAGCTATGCAGGGAGAATTTGAGATGTCTATGATGGGTGAGCTAACCTACTTCCTAGGTCTGCAAGGGAAGCAACTCAAGCATAGGACATTTTTAAGCCAGTCAAAATATTGTTTTGACTTACTAAAAAAGTTCAAAATGGAGGATTGCAAAGAGGCTATCACTCCAATTGCTACAAACTGCCTTATGGATGCAGATGAAGCTGGACAACAAGTTGATTCAACCAAATAGAGAGGGTTAATTGGTTTCTTGCTATATAAAATTGCTAGTAGACCAGTATAAAAATAGCTGTGCAATTCTCTTTCTCTCTTCTCACTAACTTTGAATCACTTTAAAATCTCAAGAAAATCAAGTAATCCACTCTTTGCTATGTTTTAATGCATTCTTATGTAATCTGAGGTTGTATAATAGTTAAAAACATTGATTGGAACAAGTCTTGTATGTAAAAGATTGTTGTTTGAGTTAAATTTGCGAATTTTGTATTCTGCATAAATTCCCAGTATTTAGCCGATTGATTTTTCTTTTTAATCGATTGTTTCATAGGTCAAGAACAAATTAGTCTGCTGTTTTATTTTTTAACCGATTGAAAGTGTATTGGTATGTTGTTTTTACATCCTAACTTTCCAGTCTAGTTGATTTAATTGAAAAGAGTTTAAGCTTTCGAAAAAGTTACAAATAGCTAATTCAACCTCCTTCCTTTCTTGGATTAAATCACCATTTCAAAACTAACATACGTGACTCACTGAGTGATGAAAACCGCCCCACAATTTGTGGCCTCTCTTTAGGAAGCACGAATATATAGGCTTTCATGGTAGTTTCATAAAACATGGTCTTCGACATGACATCCACAAATAACATTGCCCATAGTCCGATATTTGACCAAACAATCATCCTATATCCGAAGTCCAATCTCAGGTATTTTCGGGAATCTGAATCCTCATATGATTTATGAGAACCTCGACGATCAACAGATCTGCACATCGTCCTCCAAGAGACATTCAAATCACTATTTACAATAGTGTCTATTAAGAATAAAAAATTATAATTGATTTATGAATTTGACTCTAATTGATATCTAATATTAGCTATCAAAATTTTGATCATAGAAGAAATTAGTATTTAAATTAATCACTAATTAATTATAGATCAATCGTAATATTATTCCAAAAAATAATAATTTATCATTATTATGCGAAACAAAGGAAGAAGTAAGTTTTGTAGAAGGAATAAGGTACTATTGGTCTATTAGGCTTTTATATTGTTACAATATTGTTACCATATTGTTATCGTGTTAGGCATTTAAGATTAATTTTAAATTTTCATATTTGATGTGGATCTTATTAAGGGTAGAGAAGCTCAACTCTGAACCTCATTGTTGGATTTACTGTTTATGATATTTCTTCTTTCAATAGCAGAAATATATGATTATGATTAGTGATTAAAAAATGTTCAGTTATTTTTTAATTTTTTTATTTACATGTAAGGTGATGGTAGTGCATTGAAAAAGAAACTCGTACACAATATCTTACAAAATATGGATACTTGCCTCTAGTGATTTTGTATAAAAATTAGAATTAAAACTAAAGTTGGTTTGATTAAATTATTTTGAGTTCTCAAATTTAGATTCCACTATTCATATTAAGTGGAAAAAACAATACACAACAAAAAAAAAAATTAAATCTATTAACTTTTAGAGTTGAATTAGATATAATATTTTATTCTTATATAAATCTCTTCTAGACGTAGATATTTTTGGTATTTCTCCACGAATAATTACGTATATTAAGCAATAAAAAGTTGATAGCAGAATGAGTGGAGGCGAAATGAGAAACGATCAACGTAATTAATTAAAATTGGTTAATAAACGATAATTACAACCACATTAGCCATTGTCAAGGCTTTAAAATGCTTTGATTTTTATGACCTAAATTTGGTGCATTACAAGTTTTAGTCGTTGATTGATTAGAGATTAAGGTGAATTACACATGGATAATGCTCCACTTACGTGACATAATTGAACTTAAGAAGGGAAAAAGTAAGAGATTAATTAATGAACAACTTTGAAAAGAAGAGATGACAAATTTGTAAGCATTATGACAAAATTTGACACCTCTAAAAGACGAAAGAGATTTTTTCCCATTTCAATGATGACTTAGTCTTTATGTGTAAAACGCTTTGATATTTGGGAAAAAGGCGTAACTGTGAAAGTTCCACGAAGCATAATCATTACTGCATTCCAATTCTATACGGACCATACAATACAATAGTACAACGTTGCTGTCTCATTTTATTCCCTCCTCGGTCCCACTCTTATACTAAAACACGTTTCAGACACAATTTTTCTTAGGTAAATTGTTTTCACCTTGTGTGAATCCAGCATATAGCTAACCGCATTTACCATAACATGACAATTGTAGGTTAGTTTTGAAAATATCCAAAAGGAATGTATAACTTCTGTTAGGTTTAAATCTTATCACATTTTCTAAGGAAGAAATTTTATCTATACTTTATGAAAATTACCTGGTTAAAAGAGTCACATCTTAAATTATTCAAAGAGATATCAACTCATCAAATAAATATAAATAATAGTATAGTTTATTGTTACTGTTACTATTTTATTATATTAAATTTAAATTAAGACTTATTATAATCTTTTTAAAATAAGTATTTATTGTGGTACAGGGAAAGAGTCAAAAAGAGAACATGGTTCAAGTCATTTCCATTAAAAAAATACTTCAAGTTTCATGTAAAATCCTAAACCCTAAAATTAGGAATGTCAACGGGTCGGGACAGGATAAATATCCGTCTCATACCCGTATTCATATTTGTTGGATATCCGTTATGCAAGTACTCGCTTATTTTTTTCATATCCACGGATATCCACGGTACCTGTAGGTATTTACAAAATTATTTAAAAAAAAAATATTTAAGCATAAATTCAAATAAAATAAAATACATCATTGTCATAAATTTTAAATAAAGTTCAAACAAACTCAAGTTCATACAAGTTCAAAAAATTATAAAAATAAATATAAAATGACGTTCAACACCATGAAAATTATTTAATTAGTGCTTTGATCAACAAGCTCACTTTCTCCGATTGAATCCTGAAAAATAATCAGATAATAAACCTTAATTGTCACATGTCAAATATTCTTATTTTGATTCCATCATTTGACAACAAGCATACTATAAATGTTACTGTCTATATAGAGTTTGATGTATGTGCCCAAGAGAAGAATGTCAACAGGTGTACTTGGAAGAATATAACGTACCAATACTTGAAGCTGGAAGAATGAAGAGAAGACAAGATGTGCAACTTAGAAAAAATTATGTCAGAATGTTTTTTTACTAATATATATAGGAGGGTATTTTTGTGAATTAAAGTTAAGCGGGTACGGGTATCCACGGGTATAGATACTATAATACCCGTACCCGCCCCATTAACATGCGGGTATCAAAAATACCCGTACCCACAAGTAGCGGGTATCCATTTTTAATATTTGTTTCCTAACTATTGCGGGTTTTATCCACAAATACCCGCAGGTACGAATATTTTTGACATCCCTACCTAAAACAATTATCGTCATACAAAATCTTAAATGTGATTTATAATTATTAAACCAACATGGGTCATGTATCTGTGTTCGACACGTATCGTGTATGATACTTTAGGATACTTTACCGATAATTATCAATGAAGTATCTAAGTTACAAAGTTATAGTACACTACAATAAAATCTTTGAATAATGACCAATTTTAGTGATAAAAAATAATTAGTCACTATATAGTGACCAATTTGACAACTACAATAGTTCAAAAAAATTATAATTGTCTCTAAATTGATAATTAAAATAGTTTAAATTATGAATTGATTTTTAAATTGGTCATTAACATTAGCTATCAGGTTCTGGCTACCAAAATAATTGGTCTCCAATTAGGAAATTTGGATTCACACATTAAATATCATATATTTATTATGTTTGTAAGAATTATTGTAAAATTTTCAATGTTCATATATCATGTATCCATCACATATCGTATCCTATTATTTTGAAAATAAATGTATCGATATATCGAATACGTGTCTTATTTTGAAAAAGGTTTTTACCTCCCCTCATCATTTTCTCTATTCAAAACAAACACACATGATAATAGAATCCAAAAAATATGACAATAATACATATGAAAGTGTAACATAAAATTTATTATCAACCTTTAATCATAGCGTTCCTCTATGCTCTTTCAATGACTTAAAATCTGCAATAATTGAATCAGAACTTAAACTTGTTACAATATCTCTTTCAATATAGATTATCATAGTGTTTGTTAAAAATTCAGCCTCCATCTTATTTCTAAACCTATTCTTGATTATTTTTATTGTAGAAAAAGATCTTTCAATTGTAACTGTAGAAACTAGAAGAGTCATGCTAAGACGAAGTAATCTATCAATAAGTAGTAAACTTTAGACTTTTTTGTTGTTGCCAAACATGTACACAAGTCTTGCATTGTTGATAAATTCTTTAAATTTGAATCTTGACGAGTCAATAATGAAATGTTGAAATTGAAAATTCAAATTAATCTTCTCTTACTCATTGAAATTCATGGGATACTATTTGTCTACAAGAGTGCAAATTTCACTAACATTTTAAACCAGCTTAGCACTTACTTATGCATAGGTTCGCAATTAATTCCCACCAACCAAACACTGGTAAATAAAACAAAAGTCCACCTTGCTCAAAAAAATAAATTTGTATTTCACCATTGCCACGTCAAACAATTTAAAATAAAATGCCAAAGGTTACTTTTTGTCCTTTATTATTTTAACTCGAATATGGATATGAATGAAAAAAAAATCATACAAGTTCGCACTTATGTAGACATGGATTAGCGAATAAAGTATACACTGCAAATTTAAGGCCTCCTCCCAAAATCAACATAAGTGAAAACTAACTACTACTACTACTTAGCACTTATGAAGCCACGGGTTAGCACATAAATTATACATTAGAATTTAACAGTACATAACACAAATTCAATTATTCCTGCACAAATTATGACTACTTGCAATTACTTCACTTATTTGATATATTATAAATATTTGCTATATTCTAAACAAAGTGAATTACGCCACAAGTTCTGTACAAAACATTTGACATGGGTTAGCACCACTGAACTCATTGCTTAGCCCTTATGAACCCATGGCTTAGCAAATACATGACAATGGAATTTAACATTACTCATTGTCAACCTTTCTTTGCTGAATTTAACCCTTTATGCTAGGCACCATTTATAAAGTGCGCACTCCAACAGAAAACAGGAATCAAACTAAATCATTCCAATCCATTGAACTTACTTCAATAAAATACAAAAATAACAATAAAATAGTAAGTGGGATTAAGCAATCAACAATAATAACAAAATTGGTGTTCCAAACATCAATTTTATAACTTCACAATTAATCCACAGCTTAAATAAAAAAGGGAAGCACAAATGTATCGCACTGTTTACATAAAATGAAATTAAATTCTAACATCAGTACAAAGATGCAACAACTTCTAAGTAACCCGTTTCCTCCTCGCGTAAGTCATAAACGGAGTTCGTATCGCTTGACTTTTGAAACACTTCTTGGGTTCTTCCTTCAATCGGTAGTACAAATTATTGCTTTAAGCTTCCTCCCTGTCAAGTTGCCCACCATCCTCTTGCCCCTGTTGCTGCTGAGGAGGGCTTTCAACAAATTCGTAGCTCTTCTACTGCACGTATTCATCAAAGTCTTTGTCTCTGCCGTATTCATATGGTTATGGTGGAACCTGTTGTTTGAAATCGTTATTCCACATATCATTCATTATTGCTTTAAAATATGTCATTGCCTTCCGTAATTCCAAAATCTCTACTTCTTGTTTATCTAGTTCTATACTTAAGTGTTCTTCGTCTTCCTCGTCGTCCTGAAATCTTGTACCATATTTATCAAAAGCTTCCTTCACAAAAGGATGAGAAAGCTCAAAGTTTGATACACCTACATCCATGAGAACTTGAAACATTACCCCAAAAAGCGACTTGAAAAATTAAAATCAATAACTACAACTAACTACTAGAAAAAAAATCCACTTTCATACCTTGTTTTTAATCAAAGCACTACTAATTTTGTCCTCAACCACTTTCATATCCATCCATTGCAATACTCGGGGGAACTTTGTGCTTGATTTTCCAATATTACATTTTGGAATTAAGAAGTGCTCAAAATACCATAACTAAAAAAATCAACAAAAAAAATTTAACTTAATACATTTGTTCCTATTTCAAACAAAACAAATTTCATTCAAACAAATTCATTACGAATTACCTGTAACAAGTACACACAACCAAGAATGTGGAAGTGTCTCTTCTTTCCTTTCTTCATTAAGAACATGGATGCTTTGCATATGCTCCCAACTAAGTATTCATAAACAAGTCCACACCAATTGTATATCCCAAGACTACTAAGGTCATCCACAATGATAAATAAAATGGGAAAATTATTTCCTTACGACTTGCACAAAGGAACTATGATATTCCCAATAAAATATATAGCCTACAATAATCCTCCAAGGTAACCTCGTCCCTACATGTTACTAGAAAATCATATAACATGTGAACATCAACACTTTTGTTATTCAATAATTTCTTACACTCGCTCTCACACAAACCTCATATAAGTTAATACTCTCACCATGAACCCTTAAACCTAATCCCAAATAAACATCTAATAAAGATAAACGAACAACTTTGTTACTTATTAAATATCCACCCCTCCTTTCAACCCACAAACTAATTAACGAAGTAAGAAGTTTCCTACTAAACTTTACACTTCGTTTCAAGATGGTGAACCATCCAAATGGTGTCCCTTCAATCACGAACCTTTGTTTTGCACTTAAATTATTATTTAAGGAAGCAATGTACTTTTTCCAACAACAATGCCTAAAAGTCTACACATATTGATGAACAAAACTTATAAAATGTTCATCTATAAATTAATTAATAATAAAAAGAATTTAATATCACACCTTCACCTCATGCTTCTTCTCGCCACCGCATTTACTACTGTCACTATAATCAGCCATTACAGTATCGCTTATGTAAACAATTGATGTTACATCCTGTCATATATGGAAAAATAATACCTTGGCTTAGCACTTAAAAACTAAGGGGTTAGGAAATCATTTTTTGCCACCTTACTTAAATTGAAACCAATGAAAGTAATACATGGTGTTGTGATAAAACGATTAATAATTGTGATGTGCAAACACTATACATGTATAATCCCCACTCATTAACTATTCATATTCCATATCACCCATCTCCAACTGCAAGCAAACAAGACATGATATGTGAAAAAAATAAAACCTTGGCTGAGCACTTACAAAATAATAGCTTAGCAAATATTTTTATTCCCACCTTACACATATTCAAACCAATGAAAGTAATAAAGTGATTAACAACTCTGATGTGCAAACACTATATATATAAAATGTCAACTCATTAAAAATTCACAATCCATATCACCCATCCCCAAGTCAACTAAACTGGGCATCATATGTACAAATAAAATACTCTGGCTTAGCACTTAACAACTAAGAGGTTACCAAATATTTTTTTTCCCAACCTACCTAAACTCAAACCAATGAAAGTGATATATGATGAAGTAATAAAGTCATTACCAACTCTGATGTGCGAACATTATACATATTCAATCCCAACTCATTAGTGCAAACAGGACATCGTGCGTGCAAAAATAATACCATGGCTTAGCACTTAAATACTAACAGGTTATCATATATTTTCATTCCCACCTTACATACATTCAAACCAATGCGTTGCAAACCAATCTTACTTCCTATAACAAATCAACCTTGCTAATCAATATCCCAATAAATCACTTCCAATAACAAAAAAAAAATTGTATATTATGTTAAGTTTGTTTACCTTAGCCCACTATCCCGCAATGGGTTGGGTTCAACAATGACTTTGCTTACCTCTTCATCAATGTACAGCCATAATAGAACGAAAAAGACCAATCCTTCAGATTTCATTTTAGAGTGATCATTTTCTACACCAGACCTTCCTCTTCCACTGTTCAACAACACTGTACCAAAAATCCAAACTTTATCAAATATTCTCCAAAAAGGGAAACAAAAATGTCTCCTTTCCACCAAATCTGCACAAACAACACAGAATGCCAGGACTTTCTTGCAGTGGGTAAACCCAATATTTTTTGTGCACCAACGGGGAAATCAACAACCACTTCGGTAACAAACACCTGGGAACTGGAAAAAACTTGGGGGATGGAGGAAGAAGACATTGCTCTCCACTTCTCTCACGAGCTCTACTTTTCTCTCTCCCACTCCTTTCCACTTCTGCCACGAATCAACCAGGCAGTTTTCTCTCGTTCTCCATTTCTTTCTCGCGTTTTCTTGTTCTCGCATTTTCTCGCGTTTTCTCTCTTTGCTCTTCACCCACTCAAAAACATGGTCAACGTGGAAATTGTGTAAAAAGATTAAAATAAAAAACTTTGTCACGTCAAGTAGTGAGAGAAGTTGTCAATTGTTTGTTGTTACTATATCATTTTCTTTAAAAAAATATGCGGGTACCTGCCCGCATAATAGATACCCGCACATATATGGATACAGATACGAGACATGTATTCATCCAACGGGTAGAATATAGGAAGCTACAATTCGTACCCTACCTGTCTCATTAACATCTCTATTTACATCCATTAAAAAAAAATAGATCGTATATTAATAAATTATTTCGGTGGCTAATATGAGTGGCTAAATTGCATTTTTTTTAATAGTGAATTATCATAAAGAAAAAAAAGAATAATTTCACATGAAAAAAATGTACGCATACTCTCCCTTTAATACATATGAAATCACATAATTTAAGATCTTATTTTAATTCTCTATATTACACAATTTATTTGAAAAATTTTACATTATGTTTTTACAAAAGCAAATGCAAGAAGAAGATATAAGACATGGTGGTGCAAGTGACAAAGGTGATGACTGAAGTGATAGAAATAGTGGTGTAAGGATATGTGCAATAGTTTATTTATTTATTTATTTTATCAATAAGGATATGTGAGTGATGTGAGTGACAAACATAGTGACATGATTGGAGGGTCGTCACTTACTCTGAGGACAACCTAGTGTTTAAAGGCATTTTAGGGAGGTGGCCTGGTGCTTTATGATGTTGGAGGCAATGAGAGAGTTGGAGAAAGTAGAAAAATACATCAATTCTTTCAAATTGCAACAAAATATATATCTTAATATAATATCAAATTTTATTTTAATCAATGAAATACAACATCACTTACACATGTAACCGATGTAATTTCAAACCTACACATCACTGTGGTTATATAATTATATAATATCACTATAATACATCATTTATACAAATACCGGATATAAAATATTTTCAAAATTACCACAACATCTCCGTATTTCCTTTCATAGATTTCATGTTAACCAACATAATTTTTACAGTGTAAATTATTTTCTTTTTCACGATAAATAACTTTCGAAAATGAGAACTTTTTCAAGGGATTATCATGCTTAAAAAAAATGTAAAATAATTGAAAAATATCTACGCGCCTGCTCCATAAAATACTAACAGTACAAAGTGTATTGGTTCGTGAGCACGTTTAGGTCTTTTCTGTCATGTGGCTTTGGTGGGTTGGCTGAGTCATGTAAACTATTGATGCAGTTGCCTCCACGTCAGCACACGTAACATTTTTTAGCAAGAGTTCAAGAAACAACAAGAATCATCTAGAACCCTAGCTAGTTACTACATTCGTGATTCGTATTTTCGTATTTGGATTTTATGATAAGGTCATCACACCAAACCAACCCACACCTTCACTAATCTTTTTAATTTAAGATTCATTATTATTCTCTAATTGGAAGCTTCGTCCAAGATTATCCTCTTAATCATGGCCCTAATATTTATAATCCAAAAATATTTAATAACATGGATAATAAAGTTATAAATTGTGCAAAACAAATAATTATATATAGTTTTGTTAACATCGCAGCTTCCATTTCTGGCTTCATCACTTTCACGTTCTGCTACACTCTTTTTAAATTGCGCTCACCACTTACTTCAATTGTGAACGTGTAAAGTTACTCAAGTCGCATGCATATTATGTTCCGACCACTTAGTAACAATGTTCGAATTATAATCTACGTGGATTGAACCATTACAATTGTCGATCATATGTTACATTTTATTATTATTGCTTTCTGGATTATAAATTTTTATAATTCAAACATGTCTTTTGAGATGGATAACAAATTCGAAAGCAACAAAATATGAAACTAATTTTTATGTAACTTACTATATATTATCGTGACCTATATTTTCAACATATTGTTGTATTCAATGGCTGGTTTTAAGAAATCGTTGTCTTTTAGGTATTGTTTATTTTCATATGTACTATCTTTTGTAAATAATTTTACTTATCGTTTAGTATAATTGTAAATGTAGATTTCAAAACCCACGGCAGCTACCATGGTTTTCAAACTTGCCATTTAAATATTACAAAATATTTGATCGTACGATTTCATCGTACGTAATTCTAATACAAACATTTCCATGACTCCTTTATCTTTGTTCCAGAACCTCTAGTGAAAAAAATAAGTAATTTGATATATTTCTTGCATTAATATCATTGTTATCATATATCCAATAATATCATATAATTTTAAAGTCAAAGTATATTTAAAAAAATACAGTATTTTAAATTTTATGATATTTTTAAAACCAAATTTATAATAAAATTCTTAAGTTTAAAATGAATAATATCTTATATGCGTTAACTGAGTTAATATTATTTCAATGGAATTTTTGGAACAAAGAAAAACAATCTTTGACATATATATTCCTTCAATTCACCTAATAACAGTTTCAAATGTACCTATTATTGAAGACTTCTATTTACTGGAAACAAATACGTGAGATACCACACCTAAAACTAGTTTCTATTTTACATTTGTATAAGATTCACGAATGTCCAATGGAATCGATTTGACTATGGTTTAATTCTAATTAGTATAATTATTAAAAGGAGGTTTTCTAGATGGCTAATATAAAAGAGTTAACAAAAATAGACGAGATCAAGTCAAGAAAATTGTAGCATGAATTCATTTGGATTTTTTTTAGATAATTTTGTTCACGGTGTAAATAGATTAGACTCTCAATAGTTAATATAAAAGTAATTGAATGTATAATAAAATTATGTATGAAAGTAGTTATAATAAAAGTAAAGTATGTATAATTTATATATCAAATTATTAAAATTAAAATTAATTTATTGATAAAACTCCAATTTTAAGAATATTTTACTTTTAGCTTTCTTATTTAAGATTATTTATTTTATTTTGTTTTATTTACTTCTTTTAAGCGGATCAAAATTGTTTGTTGTTCTACTATATAATCTAACGAAATATAAAAAATCGTAACTCGTTTAAAACAAGGTTGGTTCAAATTAACACAAAGTTATTAAATCATCTATTATAGCCAATTATGCTCTTTAACATTATCAATTTTATCACTCTTTTATATGAATCATTGTATCATTTACATAGAAAACAACATATTTGCATGTTATTAACATTCTAATACTTTTTTTCTCTTTTAGAAAGGTGCTATATTTTTTCTTTAATTATAATACTATTAAATATAATTATCAATATTTAATAATAAAAATAATAAAATAGTTATTTATTTTTTTAGTTAAATAATTTCTCTTTCAACTCATTTTCCAACTTTTTTTCTTTTTTTTCATTTTCCTCTACTTTAAGTCTCCTTCAACCGTAAGGAAACAAGGAAATTTACCAATGACAATGATTACTTTTGTTTTTAGTTTACAAAAGAAATAAAATCTGACAAAGATTTCAAAATGCAGTGTTACATCATTTTAGTGCGGCATGAATTGTACTGCATTCAGATTTCAAGTTGTACTACATTCAGATTCAGAGTTCAGTAAATTACAGTTTTCATTTTGTGATATAAATACGCATCATTCTGTAAACAGAAAAAATATATAGACGTACATTTTTAAGACGATTTTAGTGAGAATTTTTTCTACTTAAATTCAGAATTTCATTACATTTGTATCAAATACCAATATAAATGATCAGTTTTTCAATTTATAATTAGAAAATGAATAGTTATAATTTTTTCCTTTGTAAATGGGTTCTATATATTCCAGTTTGAAAACATATTCTTTAGTTAGAAAAAGCGTGGTTTTGGTAGTTAACTAGTTATAATTTTAGCAATGTGATGAAGAAGAAAACAATAGTTGTTGAAAAGGAAATTTTGCCAACAAGAACATTCGTTGTATGAAAATACGAAATTTAAGTTTGATGACTCTGATGAAGTTGTTGAGTTAAGACTCTGAGAGGAAGGAACGGTCATGAACGTGGTCCCCGCTTCCCATTTCTGACTCAGCCGTGACTATGATTCCAACAAAAATGTGTCGGCTACTCATGGATCATGGAGTATGACATGCTACATCATACATGCATGACATGGAAATGCATTATCCATTGTATATCATGTGGATGATCCACCAGTATAACCATAGTTATTAGTAAACTCATATGAATTAATAGTCATAATTTTTTTTTCTTATAATATTGATTAATTGAACTTGGCAGTTAGACCAGTGTGTAACCGGTTAAACAGTTAAGTAACATGTAAAGTGTGAACGGATTGCGTTAAGAATAGATAGATATGATGTCACTCAGCCCCTTCTTACTACAAACAGCCAAAAATGGATCTTTCCACTTGTCTTAAAAAACAAAAACAAAAACTTGCCTTTTTATTTCTCTGAGAAAATATTGTGTGAAACTTTAATGACAAAATAAACTTTTTCCAATTAATTTTTAAATTAAAAAAAATAGATATATCATTAAAAAAAACTTCAATTAGAAACAAATCTTAAAAACAAAAATCGTTAGTCAATTTAGATACTAATTTATAAAATTAAAAATTATTAATTATTAAAATAGTTATTATTATAAATAAAAAATTATAATTAGTCACGAGACCAATTTAGAAACTAAGTTATTTTGGTAGTCAAAATTTAGGTAACTAACTTTTAGTAACTAGTCAAAATCTAGGTAGTTAATTTTAAAGATCAATCTAGTGTCCAACTATAATTTTTTATTCATAGTAGTGACTATTTTACTAACCAATAATTTTTTAGTTTTGTAAATTAGTATCTAAATTGGTTATTATAGTTAATAATTATTATTTGTTACTGAAATTGGTCACTATTTAAATTTTCTTTTTGTAATGTATATTTTTTTGTGTAATTATGTTCAAGTGAAGTATTAGTTAATAAAAATAATTTTAATTATGATATTTTATACTTTTTATGCTTGGCAAAGTATTAGATGTGAATTTACTTTTGATGCATATATAACATAAGTAAGTATATGTCTATTCTCGAAGCAACGAACGTAAATTTGCAGTCTTCTCATTTTCATATATTTTAAGCCAAAATTTATGTCTTCTAAAAAGATTAAAAATCAATATATAATACATGAATGCACCACAAAAATTTTCAAAATTTTCTAAGTAGTATAGGTATCTCAAATAAAGTATAAAAAAATAGGTGAGAAATACTAAGAAAATAAAAAACGTGTAAGTGATGAAATATTTAAAATTTCAGACCCCAATCCATTGGCCACCGCATTCCTCACCCCATTTCATCAACTTTCATTTTTTAGCGTCTCCATCCAAGGTCCGTAATAAAAGTTATGACCATTTGAATTTTTAACCACAAAATCTTGACAACTCCAAATTTGTGACCAATATGTCATATGTGAACATTCTACATTTGAATACATATACCACAAAAAAATTGAGTAAAAAATCATTTAATACCTATTTTTAGCGAATTTTACAAAATTAGGATCATATAGGTTAAGCTAAAATAGGAGAGAAAATGAAAAAAATCAACCTCGATGGTAGAAAACATAACCTCTAGGCACACAAGAATGACACGAAACACAACATTTAGGCATACAACAATGACACGAAGCACAACCTTTAGACACAAAACAATGACTATCACGCACGCAATGCTTTTATAAGCATAGTCGAGGGTTATTGTTCACAGTACGGTGAAGAAATTGAAGGAAAAAAGAGTGCACTAGGGTTTTTTAAACAAATTTACGTCTGACCTAGGTTAGACGTAAAAACCAATTTTTACATTTGGCCCTTGTAGATCAAATGTAAATTTTGACAACTTATTTACAAAAATGTCACTACGTATTTTTCATGTATGAAATCTACTAGTTAGATGTCAATTGACTTACATAATGGACTTATTTTGTGTTTAGTGATTATCAATTCAGGTGAATCAAATAGTTTTTTTGTCTGAATTTTGATTATTTCTACTCATTTTAGTAATTTTATTTATTGTTTTATTTTTCAAACAAGAATGTTTGACTCTCTCAATTTCTACTGTTCATTCACTGCAAGAAAATATTTAAATAATGACCTAAAGTAATTAGTCACTATAGTAACCAATTTGAATACCAATTTATAAACTAAAAATTATTGGTAACTAAAATAGTTTTTATTATGAGTAAAAAAATTATAATTGGTCTCTTGGTAACTAAAATAGTTTCTTTTTTATCAATTGGTTTCTAAATTAGTCATAACATTAGTTACCAAGGATTTGACTACCAAAGGAATTGGTCTCTAAATAAGTCTTTAATTAGTCATTTGGAGACCAATTACTTTGTTAGCCAAAACCTTGGTAGCTAGTGTTAGTGACCAATTTAGTGACCAATTCATAATAGAAACTATTTTAGTTACCAATTATTCATAATATTTTTAGTCACAAATAAATTTTAGTTTATAATTGGTCACTATGGTCACTAATTATTTTTTATCACTAAAATTGATCATTATTTATAGATTTTCTTCTAGTGATTTACAAGGTAATTTAAAAAAAAACTTATATTTATTTTCATTTATCCTTAACTTTTGTTTCGTTCAAAAAAATTTCATTATCTTTCAATTGTTCAACTAGTTTGATATTTGGATAGTTTTTTCATATCTCCAAGGTAATTTCTAACTTATTATACCCTTAATTATACATTTTTTTCTTTGTACAATATGATGTACCAAATCAATTATAAGACACATTTTGTAACATCCCATTTTAGTAGCTTAAACTAATAAAATAGAATACTTCATCGTAGTATTCAAAACAGCTAATCCAGTGTATAAAGTATATTAATACAATCTTACAAAAGATAGGACGATAAAATATATCATTTATACACTCAAGTTAAACCAACAAGCTCTATATAAACTAACCACTAGTAAAGCTCCCCAAGATCTTTCCCTACTCTAATTGATACCACAAAAACAACACAAGAAGATATAAAACACAAAAAGGGTAACCTAGTGTACAAAAATGTTATCCTACACAATTAAAACATATTAAATACTAAGCATGGTTAACATACGAGAAAACATATATACCCATAAATAGTTGACACTAACTCAATTATCCATATACATGCCAATGACGTCAGGCCCATTGTAGGTGTGCACTTGTGGTGGTTCCCAGGCTTTGTAGAGCTTGGAATCGAGGGGTTATCACTCAACCACACACAAGGTAAGCCACAAATCCTCCATCATTCAAGCTCAACTTTGAAAATTTTGTTTCACACCTGTCATATGCCTTGAACACCTACTATCTAGGTACCACAAACCTTTCGTGTCATTTTTTATGACCTGCAAAACAGATTTACATTACATCGTACCCTTGATAGGTTGGGTCCAACATGGTTAATCCTTTCTTGGTCCTTTTGGGATCCATTTCAAATATTCCTTAGGTACATCATATTTTCCTTCTTTGAAGTTCTTAGAAACATGACCTTTTCTCATACAATAATTGTAAGCAATCAAAGATATATCACTTGATTTGCTAGTGGAAAATAAATTTGCAAACTTCTTGAATTTCTTTTCTTTAAAGGAATTGTAACCAATTATAGACTTTCCAAAATGACAATTTTGAGAGTTAATAACAACTTCTAAATTTGTTTTTTCTCTTGTGAATCTTGTACATATTTTTATAAGATATTTGACTTTATTTTCTAAAATAGAGCAATTTTCACAAGGTTTTGAAATCAACTAATTTTCATTAACAACAGGTTGAATTATTGTAGATCATGCCCATGTTTTTAGAATCAACTTTTAAATTGATTAATTCAGTTTCTGGCTTATTACTATGTTTTCTAGTCAGTTGTTTAAACCTCTTAGCCGATTATTTATGACAACAATTTTGTTAGTTTCATCATGCAATTCTTCAAATCCATGCAATAGTTTGTAATAGTCATGCTTGTCTTTTGATGACAAAGAACTTACTTGACTTGATGATGATAACTCACATCCAACCATGAGACATAAGTTTGATTCTTCACTTCGTTCTTGTGATGAGCTACTTGTTAAATCATTACCATCTTCCCAAGCAATGTAAGCACATCTTTCCTTGGGTTTGCTTTCCTTTTTCCTATCAACGCCTTTCCCTTTTGTTGGATTCATGTTTGGACATTCAATCTTTATATGTCCTAACTTTTCACAGTTATAACAAGTGAAATTATGAGTACTATTTGAATCATTACGTTTAGAATTGTACCTCCTTTGATTACCTTTGTTACCTCTTCTCTTAAGATACTTTCCAAACTTCTTGACAAGTAGATTCTCATTTTCATTCTCACTGGATTCAGCCACATCCTCTTCATTTTCATCTTTCTTGATGCTAGACTTCAAGGCTATGTTCTTCAACTTTTTCTCACTACTCTCTTGTTCATTCAACTTATTCATCTCAATCCCATGCTCTCTGAGTTTTCCAAACAAGGCAGCAATAGTTATTGTTGACAAATCCCTTAATTCTGAGATGGTCTTGACTTTAGGTTTCCAACTTCTATCAAGACAATTCAATACCTTGATGTTTAGCTCATCTTTGTCAAATTCATTTCCCAATCTTATGAGATGGTTGACAATGTGTGTAAACCTTTTCTAGACTTCAGTTATGGATTCACCTTATTGCATGTTGAACAAGTCATACTATTGTATCAATGCATGTTTCCTAGCCTTTGTGACATCATTGGTTCCTTCATGTGTAATTTCAAGTTCATCCCACATATCTTTTGCATTATTGCATTGGGAAACTCTGAAAAACTCATCCATATTCAATGCAGATGTTAGGTTATTCTTAGTTCCATAATCATATTGAGCTTTCTTCTTCTCATCTTCTATCCAGAGGTTCCAAGGCTTGTCAACCTTCTTATCATTAATAGTGTGCTTAAGAATGAATGGTTCATTCATGATTGCATTCCAAATTCCTTGTTCAATTGATTCAATGGCAATTTTCATGCCAATTTTCCAAAATTGATAATTCACACCACTAAACATAGAAGACCTATAAATAGAAGCACCTTCTACAAAAAGGTATTTTTTTTAGCAATTTAAAAAAACAATGTTTTAGGATCAAACTTGAATATATTTCAAGAACCCATTCTTGATACCAATTGCAAATTTTAAAATACTTTCTTAGTCAATAAGAGGGAATGGGTTGAATTGGCTATTACTGAAAATTAGGTTCAATTCGAATTTATAAAAATCTTTTACTTTGAATTAGAGTGACCAACAAATCAATAACCAATCTTTACTAGAACATACATTTTTCAATCGGTTGAAAATAGAGTTAACAGATTGGTTTAATTTAATCGAGTCACACAAATAGATCAGTATGATTCAATAGATTTAAACAACAATTCAACATATTGAAAAACTAGAAAAAATATGCAGAAAACAGAATTTATAATAACTCAAAATCTAGCAGGGCAATTAATCAAGATCAACTCCAATTAGTAGCATAGGCAAGGTTACAACTCCATATTACATCAAAATACTATAAAAAGATTGTTGAAAACATTTTTCTTGAAAGTTTTTAATAACGAACAAGCAAGGAAAAGAATATTAAAAAATACACACATAATTTTATACTGGTTTACACAAATCTGAGTTATATCCAATTTGTTATGGCAACCTTAGCCTCATTTTGCACTATTTCAAGTCTTACAAAATCTAAAAAGATTATACTTTTGAAAACACAAAACTACACGAAGAGTCTTGAATGTCACAATAATCTAAACAAAGCACAATAAGACTCCCACTTGCAGATCTAGAATTACACCAGATAACACGTAGAAACTTAAGAAAGACCAAACCTTAGTGATAGCTCTCCCTAGCCAACCAATCCTCTTTCTCCAAGTCTCTTACACCAAGCAAAACGATCCAAGAATCAAAGATTACCACACGAATAGTTGCAAATCTGTGTAGTTCAAAGAGAGAGAAATTTCCAATATATTCATATTGATTTCGTGCTCAAAAATCATAATTGTTACTAATCTCTCTGAAAAACTAAACTTTATAGTTTTCCTGTTAGCATATTCAACAAGTTGATTTATCTATTCAATTTGTTGATTTCACTTGACTTAAGTGAAACCAGCTAATTGAATGATAGTTCAGCTGCTTGAATGTGCTAATAACAAAACTATATAAGCCAACCAATTAACATATTAAAAACCCATATAACAAACTAAAAGACTACTACTAAACACAAGACACTTATTGACACAAGACATTTATTCTATGCAAATTGTCTTCATGTTAAGCTTCAAGATCCCCAAGTCTTAACGAGATTAAACACACATCAATTTTGATCAACACACAACTTCTTCAGGTCTTCATTACTTCGTCAAGTCTTCATCAATCTATCATAACCTCCATATCTTCATCAAGACACTTGTGCAATATCTTCATCAAATCTCTAACATCAAAGTCATTTGTCCTAATAGGAGATGTGTATAAATTTTTACTTTAAAAATATAAATGAGATAACATTGCATGCCTCACCCCTCCTTATTACCATGCCTATAACACTACAAGAAAAATTGATATTATCGACAGTCAAAATTCGTTGGTAATGTTTAAAATCCCTCTGTAAATCAAAATTTGTGACAGATTACCGATGACCAAAAATTCACCAATAAAATTCTTGTCAATAAATTTTTACGAATGGAAATTTTGTTTTGTTGGTCAATGAAAAATATGTCCATTAGTAAAATCGTCAGTAATTATTGGCCAAAAAATTTACCGGTAAACAGTGTGCACTAGTTCATCTTCTTCCTCCTCCCTCTTTCTTCATTTTTCTTTTAGGTTTCACTTTTAATTTTTTTTCTTTCAAAACCTCCTTTACTCCATCTTGGTAGATCCATCGTTGTTGTCGATGCCGCCATCGTCACCGTTTTCGGTTCCTCCTCTTCTTTCTTCTTCCCCACTTTTCGCACTCTTCTTTCTTCATTCTTTTTCTTTTTCTCCTTAACCACCCCTATTACTGAGGTTTTTTTTTATTGTCAATCTACTAAACCTTTAAAATACACTATTATACATTGATTTGGGTATTTTAAAATATAATAAATTTTTTTAATATATTTTGAAAATATAGGAGAAGATAGTAAAAAATACTAAAAACTTGACAAGATTTTATATACATGATTTAACATATATTAGTGCAATGTTCAATATTCTACAGAACAATATAGAAACTCCGGTGCACATTATTCCGAAAACATATTATAGCTCCTATCTTCACTAAGAAATTGCAAAATGATTATAGAAGAAAAAGACAAAGTATGTATATTATTCCAATAAAATAGTTAAGAATATTGCAATCTATCCATCCATAACTGTTTTAATAACTGAAAATTTATGTAAGTACTTACAAATTAATATTTATTATATAATACAAATACAACATTAATCCTAATTACTTGTAATGGTAGCAAGAACTTTATTTTTTAAAATTCTAACATATTTGACTATTTATATAACAAAAATAATAATATTTTGATTATCAAAATTATATCACTCTCAACATCTATACACAAAAGAAAAGAATAGAGAGGTCTAGAACAGGTAAGAGCAAACAAAAGAAATAAATGATAAGCTTAAAAATTATTTGATGGAAAGGGAATGAATTTGACAGCATTCTAATAATTTAGATATGAATTGTTGTATATAAATTGATTGATTGATTAATTGTAGGTTGCTTCGGCTAAAAGCTGGTCTGCCATGAAATGACAGGTTTAACTTAAATAGTTATATTTTACCCAAATAAAAGACACAGAGAAAAATAAAAAGTCTGAAAAAGACACTGGCATGCAGAACAATTTATTAAAATTATTTGATGCAAAAAAGAAAATTTCACAAAATTTGGCTGCTGAAATTATATACCTGTACTTGCAAGTTGTGTAATAAACTATGGTTATTTATTTTACAGGATGTTAGTGATGTTATTAATAAAAATTATTCACCAATTCAATTAGTGATTAATTTATTTGAAAATTTTGAATATACAGTCTGTTAAAATTTCCTTGCGAAGTTATTTTTTTATTTTAAAATTTAGAATTGTTATATTTTTACCTTTAAGGACTATATATTTTTATAGTTTTTAAACTCACATATTCAAATTAGTTTATGTTCCAAATTTTAATATATTTTAATCTTTAAACTTTAAAAATATTAATATAATTAATTTTTTTTATTAAATCAAGTTCAACAATGTATGAGACAAAAGATGGATTCTAAAAGTTTAAGAATTAAAAAAAAATATTTAATTTTGTAAAATAAAAGGGGAAAAATATTTTAAATTATTTTTGACATTAATTTTTAAAAGATGTAAAACTAATAACTATTCTGAAAATTAAAATACTTGAAGTTTAAGGGAAATAAGAATGCTATCTCTGATTGAATGTTTAAAATTCTGTTTTATATATAGATTTTTTTTTATATTTTGTATAACATTATACTACTTTTATATATTCATATACATTTTTTTTATGATTTTTATTGTTAAAATATTTAAGAACTTGTTTTTGTAAATTTATGTGAATACTATTAAATATATGTAGATATTAAAAAAATATGCCGTGCTTACACATTTATGAAAACATGTACGAGATAGATATTAACATAACAAACTTGATAACAGCCAAATTAAAGACACAAATGACTGAAAGCCAAGTAATCAAAAAACAAACGATCATGCAGAAAGATCATCCATAACCCCATTTGAATTTTTTTTTATCCATCATGCTAAAACTTATCTATACTCTAGATTTTAGACCTGTATCATGTTTTGATTATAATAATATTTTACAACTTGTTGTAAGCCATAAAAAACATTGATCGTTAGTACACTTTTGGTGTTGGTGTTGGATCATTAATGATGGTTATGTATGAGTTTGAAAAAGGTTTAGGGTTTGGCTTGAATCTTGCTTATTTTTTTGACCAACACAACAACGTGGTTAGCCACCATACAAGAGTGGGACCATCCCACGTCAACAACACATGGTGCTGTGTTGGAGTTTGAATTTGCACGCCACGAGTGTGTGTTTTTTCTCTTAACTTCAACACGTATCCTACATTTCACGACTTCGTTTAAGGGTTACCCTTCACTTTTCTTAACCAAAAAAAAAAAACACTTTTCGGACACCATCATCTTCGTTTCTTTTGTTCCAATTCATGTTTATTAAGCCCATAGTCAAGGCGTAGATTTCTCTTATATTATAGTCCAAACACTGTCGGTTCAAAATCCACGTGCACTCCACTCTAAATTCTTCCACCTCTACTATTCAATCCTTCAGTTTCAATTTTTTTCACACATGTTCAACTTTGTCTCTTTTTAATTTTTGTAATGGTGACGATGTTTTGGGTCATTGTTTTTTGACTTGGTATATGTAGTTTGGATAAGGATTGGGATCAGGATCTCGTATATTCCATTTTCTTCTCCCCGTGAAAAATTCAATGGTTTGACGAAAAATCGTGTACTGGTAGGTGGTATGTGGGAAACATAAATAAATACTATAACATTTTTCTTTTCTTTTACATATTATATATTATTTTATTACTTTGTATGTCTTAGTTATTATGTTGGTAAAATCTTTAGTTCATCATAACAAGTGATTTGATCTTACTTTTAAAATGGAAATTATGTGTATTTTTTAGTCTTTTTGAGAAGATTTACAGAAAAAATATAATATCAATAAAATATAAATTCAGAAAGACTTTTTTTTCTTAAAATACATTTACCTAAATCTCTTTCAGAAAGACTTTTCATATGTGACTCGTTTAAATCGGTCATCAAAACAAACTATCTACCATTAATTAACGAGTCTTTTGAGATAGATTCACTAAAAAGATACAACATCAATGAATTTATGGATTTTTTTTTCTTATATGATATTCAACTTCATATTTATTTAATGTGTGAACTTAAACTCACATTTGAATTTTCAACAAGAATAAAAGGAAGCTTGCTCTCTTAATTGAACTTAAGTGTTGTCATTTTTTCTTAGCATTCAATGGAAAGGAAACAGGATTCAGATGTCTTTCGTTAGATTCTTATTTTGTTTACAAAATCTTCTTTTCAATTAAAATCTTCTTGATAAAATCTTTTAAATGTGATTTCCCTAAAGTAAATCCGAACACACCTTTAATGATAACATGAGAAATGAAAAACAAAAGTTCATAATTCTTCTAAAGGCTCCCCCATATACTTTTATAGGAACATCACATACAAGTTTACAATGTATCTTTTGAAGAATGCACATATACATTTTGATGGATGAAGTTATAAGTAATATAAAAAGACTTTGTCTTTATCATGGTTATAACTTAAGTTCAAGAACTTATGAATTAGTGATGATACTATGGTTTTGTTAAGAATACTTAGAAGATGAGGAATTGGTTTATATAAGAATCATGAAGTTCCTGGTGACAGAGTGATCCTAACCTTGTTTCAAGGATATGTTTAAACAACATATTTTTAGGACTTTTAGGAGAGAAAAAAAAATAATTTATCTACAAATTAAAATTATTCTATGCATATTTAATTGGTAGAAACTCTGTTTGGTAACTTGCCTAAATTTGTATTTTTAATTTGTATATAATTTAATTTTAGTTTATGAAAAAATAAAGTTTCTTATATTTTTTCCTTTAAAGTCTTTCCGAAAAAGATTATGCAAACTTGGCCTACGGGTCTATTTATAAATTTCTACATAAGAACTTCTAAATGAGAAAAATAAGAACAAAAATAAACAAACTTGTCCATAATTTAAAATTATTGTGTCTATAAATAACAAATACAAATTTAGAAAATCGATGAGAGAGTTTATATAAATTAGCGTATGCATAAACTAATTTTAATTAGTGGAAAAACACATTTCATTTTTTTCCTTCTTATGAACAATGTTATGGACAAATATTTTTATAAATTAAAACTAGTTTATGCTCAATTTGAAATTAAAGTTTAGAGAAATTCTATGAGAGTACTTTAACAATTAACTTGTACATAAGTCAATTTAAGTTTATGAAAAAGTTAATTTTATTTATTTTTATATCTTTTCTTCTAAAATTTATTTTAGAGAAGCCTGTGTAATACCAATGATGTCTTTTAGCTACACAACTTACCCAAAATGTTGTAAAAGTAAGGTTCTAAATGTCAGTTTTGTTTGATGCACCATATCATTTAACTTACTAAAGACCTAGGCTATATTTAAATTTTAACCTACTTTAATATGGGCCCAGCTAAGCCCGTTTAAAATTTTTGTAAGTTACTAATGGGCTGGGCCCACATTTAGGCCCGATATTGATTTTCTTATAACTATTTAAATTATCATTATACAACTTGTTTACTCATCATAAGATATTATAAATCTTTTATAAAAAATAAAAATATGCTGAAAGAAAAATATAATAATTTCACTGTCTAAAATATAATTGTTTTCGGAAAAGATACTAATTAAAAATATTTATTTGGATTTTACATTTGTATTTAAGGTACGTAGAATTAATTTTTATTAAATATCTTAAATAATATTGGCTTATTTTTATGAATAAAAATTTAAATTAACTCATTTGACTCGCAATTTACACGTGACCAAACTAGCAAAGTTTTTGCTCAAAATTAAATTAACTTAATATATAGTCTAATGTGGAAATGTATTGCCCACAAAATATATATATATATATATATATATATATATATATATATTAATATTAGTTTGAACGACATATATTATTGAATAACAGCTTTATACAAAGAGGGGTTTAAAAATATTTGAATACTTTAATAAATGTTTCTTAGTTATAGTATTCAGGGATGATAAATAAACATACGCCAATGAGTATTGCCCGAACCTATCTTTGCTTTGATAGAAAATTCTCGTATTGACTGAGTACGGATATGGAGAATCTCCGACATTTTTAACTAGGTATGAGGATGGGATGGAGATATACATATCCGCCCTGTCTCTGTCCCCGTCTAAATTATTAAAGTATTCATAGTTAATTAAGTAAAGTTTTAAATATATATATTAATACACACTTTTTATTTTTTATTTTTTTTAATTGTTTGGTTTGTCATAAAATTCATTCACATTTCTAATATATTTTTTATTTTATCATAACTTTTATGCAATTATGTTCAACACTCTCAATTTAAGTGTTCAATAACATAAATATTTCATTTACTAGATAATATAAAACATTTATCTTCTTTACTTTATTATTATTAATTTTTGTTTCATTTGAATAACTATTTTGTTTCGTTAAAACAATTTTTGTTATTTCTCAATCATTGATTATGATGATATTCGAAAAATTTTCTTAGATCTCTAAAGTATTTTTTCATCATATTCTTAATTATATATTTGTTTCACTTTGTGTGATTTCATTCAATGGTCTCTCAAATTTTTTCTAAGACACACATTTGATAATTTTTTAATATTTTATTTGTTGTTTATTTTATAATGTAAAATACTATTTTGATATATTTAATATAATTGTTTTTTATTTTTTAACTAATTATCATACTGTAATTTTGTCATTATAATTGTATATAAATTTCATTTACTATAATATAAAATTTTAATGTAATTTTCATAAATTTTTTTTATTACCATCCAACATATATTGAAGTTCAAAAAATACAATATTTATATTAAATTTTATTATTATTAGTTTAATATTTGTTCTTTACATTATTTTGATCAAGTGATGTATTATAATTTTTATTAGTGTGTAAAAAATATATTCATTAGAATTTACAAAATTGAAGTAAAGAGACATTTAATATATATTTTAATTTGAATATTTGGTTCTCTTTTATATATGTTTTTAAAATTTAAATTTTATCAACTATAATTCATTAAAGTTTGCAAATTTAATAGATGTTTTGGTTTTCATGAAATTTTATGTGGTATTCTAATTTGAAATGTATACAATTATAATATAATTTCTTTCTAAATATTCTAATATTTAATATTTAATAATATTATATTTCCTTTGCCGTAATTTTTTATTATTTTATAAAAATTAATTAATTAATATTGAAATAATAAAAAAATAGATATGAATAAGGGTACGAGTATATACACGTTACCTGATGTGGATGAGGATGAAATAAAAGTTTGATACCCGTGGAGTTTGAGTATAGAGATGAGTATAGGTATGAGATAGCTAAACTCGTCCCCATTCCACCCTGTTGTCATCCCTATTAGTATTTAGTAGATATTAATATTGAAATATCCATAAAGAAATTTGGCATCGAAGTTAGTTTACTCGTTAGTTATTCACAAGAACATACGTTATAGTTAATTACTTAAAAAACCTTATTGATAGATATATAAATACGAATACAAATAAGTAAGTTTTTTCTTTGGAATTTTTTTCTCTTTCTAAATAATAATAATAAATAAGTAAATAAAAAGAAAAAGACTATTTTAATCTTTTATGTGTTTTTTTTACGCTTTATTTATTTTAGCCCAATATGTTCTATCCACCCATACCATATTTTTTTGCAACTAACAACAACCCAGTATTTTATATTCTCACCCCCCACTCTATGCTTTGTCATTTCTTCCAAATCAAGGACTTAATGATCAGATTCTAATATTTAGGAGCAGAATCTGTTTTAATTTTTAGAATCGTTTTTTCCCTATGATAATTGATTTTGTGCTCTGATTTTATGACACATTTATTGTCCAGATAAGGAAAGTAGTAATATGATTCTAATCAATATCTCTTTTACTAATTAAAATCATATCATATTTCTCTTGATCATGTTTGATTTGGTGCTTTGATTTTTATGTGATTTGATTCTCATAATGTGATAATATTAAGACCAATTATTGCCTTTTAAAATTCTTTGTAATCAAGACTGATTTTATTACGAGATTACATTAGATTTATAATTTAGATTTATAATGTTGTGTATATAAATCCATCAAGCAAAAGAATAAAAACAATTTCTTTTCCCTCGAGAGACCTCTCTCTTACCCTAAGCACACAATTTCTTTTAACCATTGTATATAAAAAGGCCACTCACCTTCGATCACCACCCCACGTGCTTCTTGGTGTTCCAACACAACTATTCATCTACTCAAATAGGCGTGCAAATCAAACCTCTCGGTTCACAAAAATTAATTCTTGTTGTATTATACAGTTTTTGTTGAGAATTGGTTATGATCTTTGTTGATTTTGATGTTTTCACCATTTCTTCTTTGTGTGAAAAAAACATTACTATCATGCATTTTGGGGTTCATTAGTTTTTTATAATTAATGCTTGTTAATTGCACTGGCCTGCGAATGTTGTTGCTTGAATAGTGAGAGATCTCATGTTTTAACATCCTATGTTTGCGTGATTCCCATTTTCTAATACTTTTTTGATTGGTCACACTTTTATTTTTCTTTATATGCCATGATTTTGTTTTTATATATTAAGGTTTTTTTAACTCTTTATTTAACCTTTTACAAATAATAAAATAATATGTTTGATCCTAAAATGTTATTTCCTAATCTTTATTTATTTATTTATTTTCCTAATGTTTTCATAAATTATGGATATATAATAGTCACGCTTTTTTTGGTATCCTATCTTATTTCAGAAATTTTTTTTAAAAAATAATAATATATATATAATTTAAGTACACTTCTAACGTTTAAGAGGTATAAGTGCTCGTGTGACCACTCGCGTTGTCTTAGTACAAAATACCTTCGTTTTTTTCTAAAAAATTACTAAAACACAATAAATTTTCAAATATATAAAAAAAAAGTGATATCAACGTCTTCGAACAAATTGTCTTCAAAAAGTTTTTCCATAAGAACTCTGTGACCCTAATTCTCCATTATGAATGAAGATAAGTAGGAGCAAGTATCAATCCTTGTCGAACCCAAAAAACCAATTTTTTTTTGTTTCTTTTGAATTTTCTCTTTTTATTACTTTGGAAAATAAATATTTAAAGGAGACCACATCCATTTGTATTTTAATTAAATGTATCATCTTAGGAAGGGCGTTGTAGAGTGCTAACACCTTCCCTACGCGTAACTAACTCCCGTACCCGAAATCTGTTTTCATAGACCTTGCTCTTTTTGTTTTATGATGTTTCGTAGTTTCCTATAATAACTATGGTGGCGACTCCAAACCTTTTTTTTACATTTTATTTTTTAGTTTGTCATCTCGTCATGATTTCGGTTGTGACAAATGGCAACTCCACTGAGAATTTTAGAGAGTTAGGCCATTTAATTAAATATAAAAATTTGATGTGGTTGTTTTATTTTTTTTCTTTGTTTTTTTTCTTTATGATTTATTTATTTATTATTATTATTATGATTATTATTTTGTATATATTTGTTTCATTTTGGAGGATTGAAATTTTTGTTTATATTGCCTATTTATATACATGAATATTGAATCATAAGGTAAACGATATTGTTATATATATATATATATATATATATATATATATATGTTTTTTTTCTTTTTGTTTGCAAGAAGGTGTTTGGGTATGTATTATCCTCCCTTCACACACACACACTGTGTGCATGACATGAGTGAGGCCCTATACCCGAGACTGAGTACCTTTAGAATTAGAGGGGATTGTGTACCAATGTCACAATGGATGTATGTCTCAAGTGGTCGTTGTGAGAACCCCAACTAGAGTTTGTTTGCTTCATTGGTACTTCCACCTCTTGTTGTTTACCAATTGTCGTGGGAAATGCCATGAAGTGGGTCATAGCTCTAGTGACCTTTATATTTAGGTATTAGGAAACCATCCTGGTGAGCGCATATCTTTTACCTTAATTCCATTAGGCGCCAAGCCTTTGTTAAGGCACAAAGGGAAATATGCACATCTTTTTAATCCTCATTTTTTTTCCTCTTAATTTTGAATTAGTAATAAAGTCATGCATAGCATATTATGCATCCATGTATTTATGTTTTGTCATGTCATCTCATCATGTTTATTTGTTTTTAGGCTCGAAATTATAAAGTTATGATTAAATTTGAAAAAAAATGCAAGTTAACATGGAATCTAAAGTCGGGGTCAATTAAGATCTGATACTTTGAAGAAGAAATTGTCTTTTAGGGTTGTAGAAAGTAATTGAGAGCGTGACAACTAGGGCTAGAGATTATGTTTTTTTTCTATCGCATTGATTTATGAGTTTTCTAGAGGGTTAGGTTTGTGTGGACTCTTTTCCATGTTAATTTCTATTTACCCACAACTTTATAATTTCTTAATGCAAGTCTTTTATTTTATTAAGAAATTATAAAGTTGTGCATAAATAGAAATTAACATGGAAAAGAGTCTACAGAAACCCAACCCTCTAGAAAGCTCATAAATCAATGCGTTAGAAAGAAAACATAATCTCTAACTCTAGCTATCACGCTCTCAAATTAATTTCTACAACCCTAAAGGATAATTTCTTCTTCAAAGTATCACCTAATTGACCCCGACTCTAGATTCCATGTTAACTTGCATTCTGTTTTTTCAAATTTAATCATAGCTTTATAATTTCGAGCCTAAAACCAAATAAACATGATGAGATGACAAGACAAAACATAAATACATGGATGCATAATATGATATGCATGACTTTATTACTAATTCAAAATTAGGAGGAAAAAAATTGAGGATTAAAAAGATGCACATATCTCCTTTTGTGCCTTAACAAAGGTTTGGCGCTTAATGGATCTAAGGTAAAAGACATGCCTCACCAGAATGGTTTCCTAATACCTAACTATCAAGGTCACTAGACATATGACCCACTTCATGGCACTTCCCACGACAATTGGTAAACAACAAGAGGTGGGAGTACTAATGAAGCAAACAAACTCTAGCTGGGGTTCTCACAATGACCACTTGGGAAGTACATCCACTTTGGCACTGGTACACAATCGCCTCTAATTCTAAAGTTACTCAGACCCGGGTATAGGATCCCACTCATGTCATGCACACAATGTGTGTGAAGGGAGGATAATGCATACCCAAACCCCTTCCTGCAATCAAACAGAAAAAAAATCAAACAGATATATATAGCAATATCGTCTACCCTTGATTCAATATTCAAGCATACAATTAGGCAATATAAACAAAAATTTCAATCCTCCAAAATGAAAAAAAATAATAATAATCATAATAAAAATAAATAAATAAATAATAAAGAAAAAAATTAAAACAACCACATCAATTTTTTATATTTAATTAAATGGCCTAACTCTCTAAAATTCCTAGTAGAGTCACCATTTGTCACAACCGAAATCGCGACGAGATGACAAACTAAAAAATAAAATATAAAAAAAGAGGTTTGGAGTTGTCACCATAGTTATTATAGGAAACTACGGAAAACCATAAAAAAAGAGCAAGGTCTACGAAAACAGATTTGAGGTACGGGAGTTGGTTATGCATAAGAAAGGTGTTAGCATCTACAACGTTCGTTCTAAGACGGTACCTTTAATTAAAATACAAATGGATATGCTCTCCTTTAAATGTTTATTTTCCAAAATAATAAAAAGATAAAATTCAAAAGAAACAAAAAAAGATTTTTGTTTTTTGGGCCCGACAAGGATTACTCCTTGCTCCTACGTATCTCCATTCATAATGGAGAATTAGGGTCACGTAGTTCTTTATGAAAAAAACTTTTTGAAAAAACAATTTGTTCCAAGATGTTGATATCACTTTTTTTCAATATTTGAAAATTTTGTATTTTGTTTGTAGTAATCTTATAGAAGAACGAAGATATTGAGTACTATGACGAGCACTTATACATTTTAAAAGTTAAAAGGGTATTTACTTTTTTTTTTCTTTAAAGAAAAACTTCCGAAATAAGATATGATACCCAAAAAAGTGTGATTATTATATATCCATAATTTATGAAAACATTAGAAAAATAAATAAATAAATAAATAAAATATTAAGAAATAACGTTTAGGATTAAACATATTATTTTATTATTTGTAAAATGTGAAATAAAAAGTAAAAAAAAAAACTTAATATGAAAAACATGGCACAACATATTCATAAAATGTTAAAATATGAGATCTCTCATTTATTCATAACTAATGAACCCCAAAATGCATGACAATAATGCTTTTTCCACACCAAGAAAAAATGGTGAAAACATCAAATTCAACAAAGATTATAACCAAATCTCAACAAAGACCACATAACACAACAAGAATTAATTTTTGTGAACTTGAACGAGAGATTGGATTTACAATTTGGACACCAAGAAGCACGTGGGGATGACAATTGAAGGTGAGTGGATTTTTTATATGCCAGACGAAATTGGGTGTTGACATATGATATATAAATGTACTAAAATCTTATATTAATTATTCACAACAATATTTCTAATTATCCAGTATAATCTAGAAACTATCAGTATTAAAAATGGATGTAAGTTGTTTGATAAATTAACTTATTTAAACTCCCAAAAATGATTTAGATTTATTATTATTTTGGTTGTTCAAAGATCAAGAGACAAGTTTTGTTATGTTAATTTGATAAATTTTAGATGTTATGATGAATTATTTGGTTATGATTTTATTAGACACACTCTTTTTTATTGGTTTCTACCGAAAACATATATGTGTTCACTTATTTTATGATAGTAAAATTATAATTATTAAAAACATATTAATATTTTTATAATTTTATTTTAGATATTTTTATTTATTTTGTAGGTAAATTTTATTATAAATAATTATTTAAATTTAAAAATGGTTAAATTTAAAAATCCACCTCTATCCAAAGTTGTGTAGAAATCCACCTCGCGATCAAACTCTGATCCCAAAACTGCTTGGCATACCTCTCGCGTCGCTAGGCGGAACTTGGTTCCAAACCGCCTGGCGGTCTCCTCTCGTCACCAGGTGATAGCGCCTCCCAATGCCTCTATTTAACGACCTTCGCCTGGCAGAGCCTCCCTTGCCGCCAGGCGCCACGCAAAACTAGTGGCCCCTGCCACTATTTTGAGCCTCTATCGCTTGGCGGCCCGTCCCGTGTCACCAGGCGCCATACCAGTAGTGCATTACTACTGACTTTTGGCACTTTCGGTAGGTTCTAATGAACCCCCAATCATACAACATGCAATTCAAGGCACACTTACAATTATCCAGTCATAACCGTATGACTGAATTACAATGCAACACATACATAGTTTCACAATTCAAGTTATACTTATGCTTAAATATGATGCAATTCATTATGTGCTCATTCCTCTACCAATTAATACAAGCCACGTCAAATGTAAATTATCCTCCCAATTGACACGTAATTACAACTCCTATAATCACTTAGCAACATCACAGTTAAACACAATATTGCTTTTACACGAATAACATCGCAATTACTAACTTGTCACACATAATGTTAATTATCTCACACGCAAGGTTTCCTTCTCACACCTTATGCTCAATTACTCAATGTTATATGCCAAATCTCTAGATAGCCACACCCAGAAATCCAACGCGAAGCAAAATCAGCTTGTTGTCTGCGCTTGATGTGTCACCTGGCGGCAATTCATGTGCCGCCAGGTGGTGCATACAAATTCTAGGTTCTGCCCAGATTTTCCTGCACCTACGCGAACCCTAAACCTCCCAATTACCAATTCCAGTACGCGTTTTGGCATAATGTTAAATGTTTAACATCACACTTGTTCTTGCCAATCCAATTCAATATTATTTTCATGCAAACAGTACATCAATTCTAACCCAACACATACTTCATCATTCCAAAATCCCATATGAACCCCGGCCCCCAAATTGAATCTCAATTCTTACCAATTTCATATAAAGTTTAACTCACAAGCAATTTTCCACATTCAACTCACCCACGCATACATACATAATCAACTCAAGCATCACAATTGTCACAAAAATCACCACAAACCACGAACTGGGCAAAATAGTACACGTCGCCTGGAGGGTCACACTTAGCCGCCAGACGGTTCATAGGGAAACCCAGAAAACTTGATTCAAACACATGTGTTGCCTGGCGGCAGTTTGTGTGCCGCCAGGCGGTTTCTAGAAAAATCCAGAAATGCGAAAAGAACTCGAGCATGGCAGAAATATACACTTCAAACATTCCATACAATACATGATCATGCGAAAATTACAATTTAACAACAGATGGAACTCCCCTAGCTTGAATTCCTCGCTCCAAAACGTTCTAGTCGTTCCCTTGATCTAAGTTATCCTCCCTTAGTCTCCCGCACTCGAGCCATTCAAATTACTCTCAATGTAGTGTTTAATTAAGCTCTTTGTTTGTGTCCAAATTTGTGGAACCTATCATTGGTTGTTTATCTCCCCAATTTCGTTCTCCAAGCATAAAAAAATATAATATGATTTTACTCTAACCAAGATTCAAACTCATCACCATGCAATTACCAAGCCCATGCACAACAATTAAGTTGCCAATTCGTGTTTCTTGACAATTCTTATAAATCTAGGAATTTATAATCACTTATCATGTTCAAATATATCATAAAAGAATACAATCAAATAATTACACTATTGACATACATAGGACTAGAACCCAAGTCCTCTCAACACAATCAAGTACTCTCAACGACTTGAGCTAATACTTTTCCACATCATGAAAGTTAGCATTTAATGTCATAAAGGCTTCCACTACCCGCATATATTAAATAATTATTTATTTAATTATTTAAATTCCTCGGATCTTACATACCCAATCATAAAAATAATCACCAAACCAAACATCTTGTCTGAAATTGGACCTGATAGAATAACCAAGCCTTTAAGACAAGCAAAAGGTATGCTGAATTGGCAGACTTAAAGCCAAGGCCCAAAATTCCATCTTAAAGAAGATCGATGAAAAAATGGAATAGATCTCTACTCATTTTGAAAAGTCAAATAGAAGGTTAGATAATCCATTAGACAAGATGAAGAACCATTACCAATAACTAGTAGCATATATTTTTCAGAATGGAAAAATAGTATTTTATGGAAAAGCTTCTAATGCCAAAGAAAAAGAGATAGGAAAGTTAAAGGCACAAATATCGAAACTCGATAAATATATTGATACAAAAATCAAAGAAAAATAAAATCTTTTTGTAGAACCACGTCGCCTACATTCCTTCCTCTTTGTCAACATATCAATCTCCTTTCAAAGAACTCCCACCTATTTGCTTACTGCTCCTTAAACCACATGGACTTTACCAAAAACCTCACCATGAATCCAACTCAAAAAACCTTCAGAGAAACAAAATAAGACAACCTTGTCTCCACAAACATCTTTAAAAAAAACATTTTTTTAACCAAAATGTGCTCCAAGATTCGCAAGATCCTTATACCAGTTTGCCTTAGAACCCTATTCCAACTTTGATTAGGAGATCCCCATCATAAACAATAGAGTTGTTGGTATCGTGCAGCGGAATATTTAATCTAGGGTCAAAAATCAAGAGGGGGGTAAATTGGATTTTTATAAGTCTTAACAGGTTTTAAAAATTTTTCTCAAAATTTAAATGATTAACTTAAAATCATAGTTACTTTAAATGCAAGTGCAGATAAATAAAGAGTTTAAAGGAGAAAGATGCACACTGATATTTATACTGGTTCAAATCAAAAGATCCTACATCCAGTTGTTAATCTATTAGACAAAAAGATTAACTCAATCACTATAATAATTAGATTACAATAGATTATAAAAGAGTAAGGACTAGAAAACACCTCTCTTGAACAACCACAAGAGATGAACAAAAAGTTCCCCCTGAATCACACAGAGGATGACCAGCTTTCCTAACAACAACGCAACACTCAATCTTCTAAGAACTCACTTAGAAAAAGTTATCACTCACTCACACTAGGCTTTTCAAAGCTATTTTTTAAGAATCTCACAGAGCAACACTTTGCAGTCACAACACAAGAACTCTGAATCTTAAAAAGGTTGTTTGAAGTTTGGAAACTGAGTTCTATTTAAAGAGGTTTTCGCAGGCTGAGTTAGAAATGAAGAGTTTAGCTGAAACTGCCAAGGATAATCGATTACCCAAAATGGTAATCG
>Ga0214543_1002710_pt1 | contig 34830 bp, 23 predicted proteins | sample CNSS2metaG_FD_160094 | JGI IMG/M metagenome (GOLD analysis project Ga0214543, IMG submission 160094) | Root nodule microbial communities from cowpea collected in UCLA plant growth center, Los Angeles, California, USA - CNSS2 | ecosystem: Host-associated > Plants > Roots > Nodule | place: USA... | reverse complement strand
CATAATATGTGAAAATGTGTGTGCATGTGAAAAACAAACAAGATATAGATTGCAATTGGTCTTCCTACTCTACATAAGCTTGCAAATGGCCCTATAGGGTAGTAGCCTAGTAGGTCTAAAATATTAAAATGCTATGGAAGCTTCTACAGGGCCTCATTAGACTTTGAGTTAAACCTCACGAAGAAAGACAGTAACATAAATTTAAAGAAAAAACTAATAGAAAGTTACACTCTTTACAAGGAACAAATAAATCTACCTTCTTTGGAGCTTGGATGACCTCTCTAAAAGCAGAAACTGGCTTCTTGCTACTGGCCTCCATCGGCCTAGTAAAACATTACAAGTTTCTTTGCATCAGGTTTCATGGACACCAGAAACAAAATTAAAAAAGAAAAAAAAAACTCAATTAAACAGTTAAAAATGCAATACCTATTCTTGTTGGCCCTTTTTAACTTTTTGTCATCTTTGGGTTTCTGAAAAAAAGCATGTGCCCCGTTCGAGCGTGCTTTCTGCAATTCCTCAAACGTTACATCTGCTAACTCCTTCTCTATCTCCTCCTCCTCCTGTAATCATCAAAATCAATCACACTTCGCACTCACTATAAACCTAGTTTTGAAGAAATCCCCAAAAAAAATAAATAAAAACACAACAAATTATAACTTCATGAAACCTTTTCAAGTTACTCACATCTTCTGAGGAACTGTCGGTAATAGAGTCTTCTCTCTCGAGTTTTTCATACTGCGTTTCCATGGATTCTGGGACTGTGGCTCCTTGCTTTTCCCTTTTGACAAGAAAATGAAATCGATTAGTCCCCAAGAAAAAAAGAAAATTATGAATTTTACGTGAAAAAACAAAATTGTTGAAGTTGAAAATGCATAAATTGATTGTGGGAGGAGTACCTGAATCAAGTATTTTAGGGCCAATGTCGAACAAGACGGTTAACGGGTTCAGAGAAGAAAATAAAAAGACTGGTATTTGGTGGCGGAAACGAAAGGCAAAATTAAGACACAGAATGAAAACGCACCGTTTGTGACCAGGAAAAGGAAAAGGGGAAGACAATTGCTTCTGCACCCCCACTCTTGCTACCTGCACCTCCTTGTTCTAACGGGATTACAATTTTGTTTCTGTTTCCCTATTGGTTTTATATTTCAATCACGAATTAAGAAACTCTGCGCAACATCTAAAAAATAATACTGTATAAAATTAAAAATACTCAATGTGACTGTCTTAATCTTTTATTTTGATAACAAATTAAAACTACTTTTACTATAACATTAACAAAATTAAAGTAAAGAGAATAGTTTGTATGATTCTCCTTTTAAGAAAGTTTTTATATTTTCAATATAAATTTGAATGGTATTCTTAAATTAATTTTAATTTGTAATATTATAAAAAAAATGTAGATACGTTCGATGTATTTCTATAATTAATTGAAATTTAAATTATTAACTATATTATACTATGAAATATTAGGAATTTAAAATATTTATATACAATTTTATTTTTTGTAACAGAATCTACTTATGTTATATATTGTTTATAACATTTGTTCAACAAACCTATAAATACAAGATATTAACATAAAAGATATACACTCGGTTATTTTATTCATTATTATATTCATATATTTTATAATTGTCCTTAAATCTCTTTTTAACTTAGGGCATATAGACTTTTGCTTTGCAGTTGAATCTTTTATTTCTCTAAAGATTTCGAGTTATCGATAACTTAGTTATTGATAGAGAAGCCCTTCATGTAAATTGGATAAGAATACTAACCAAAATAAGCAATTATACGTATAACGGTTAAATATGATTGTAATTTTTAAATATGAATGCATTCAAATCTATAAAATATAAAGAGGATTTTTGATTTTGTATTTATATTTTAAAATATCAATTTTATCTTTTAAATATAATAATTTTTAAATTTTTAAAAATTATTGTTATTTTTACAAGTTTCTTATAAAATCGATTATTTATATTTTTTTTTTCTTTATTTATTATTTTATCTATTATGATATATTTTTTTTTATTTTTAATAAATATAATTTTAGTTTATATATTAACTTTTAAATAAAAATACTAACCAAAATAAACAATCATATCTATTAATTTTTTTTACAGGATAGGATATAATATGACATGTGATTGAAATTTGTAAATAACTTAAAGTTCAATGTAAAGTATTGTTTTTACGTGTAAAATAAATTTAAGATATTTATTATTTTCTAAGTTTGACAATCAAACTATATTAAAAATTTGAAATAATACATTCAAATTTCCGTCAAAGTAATTTATCATTTTATGACCACTTTTATTTTTTAAGTTTGACCACTTTTTTTAAAAAAATTAATGACATATATTGTGTAAATGGTACATATTAAAACTTGATATTTAATTAAGTTTATTCAATAATTTTATGCTCCGTAATTTTGAGATTACATGCGATTTTTACAGGACCAAGAAGAGCAGGAAAATAAAGTAGATTGATCTATGATTATTTTAAGTCTTTAATTTAATTTTATAAATATTTTATTTCTTTTTAATCCAATTAAACTTTATATCTATCATAAATATTTAATTAGTAAAATAAAAAAATAAACACCTACATATCTATCTATCTATATATATATAAAATTGCGAAATTTGTAAAATATATAAGATAAAAACAATTTTAAAAAATTACGGATAAAATTATTTAAAGAAACAAAAACTGAAATTTATAAGATAAGAAATAGTTTTTTTCACTTTAGTATAAAAGGTCTAACCCGCTTCACTTGAAACAACGAAACCACACAGTAACTGGGGAATGAAACCAATGAACAATGAAACGACTCGCGCAGGGAAGAAGAGTAAGGAACAGTTCTGTTGTATTTCTCACGAATTCTTTCGAACAGCGTACGCAAACCCTAACAAAATAGCAGTGATTCACGCTACCGGCGGGGCGCACCTTTGCCGGGAGTTTCGCCGCGAAAATTCTGCCACCACCGACTTCAACGGCGACATTGCCACCCTCTTAGAGAAGCACGTCGAGTCCATATCTCCGCCATTTTACGACGGGGACCGGTGCTTCACTTACTCTCATGTCTTGGATGCGGTTCGTTCCCTCAGCTCACGCCTCCGCTCTATCCTGCTTGGTGGGGATGACCCACACTTGATCACTGCACAATCTCCAGGTTAGTTATTCACTCGACGATGGAATGTTTTGGTACTTAGATTGTAAGCTAGTGTGTATAAACTTGTGAAGGAACACTTAAACAGAGAAAAATAAAACGAGTTAAAATTAGTTTATGCATATAAGTTTTTTTGGTAAAGTTCTCTCATATTAGCCCATTCAGTTTTCTTCTTCTAGAATTGTTTATGGAGGAATTTATTCGAACATAGTGCTTCACTTAAGGGAAAAGGGTATTTAAAAACCGCCCTTGGCAACAAAGACCTAGCACCTAATCAACGTGAGACTTTCGGTAGGGTTGCAACGGTTAGATAGGTAGTCAGTCAGTCAGTTTTCAGTTCCAAAAGCAAGCTACTTGCTTGTAAATGGCAGCATTGAGTGAACTTGTCGTGTGAGTTTTTCTTGTGCTGTTTGATGTGTTTGGTTCCATGAAATTGAAGGGAGAGTAAGGGAGTAGGTTATTTTTCATTTTTAAAATTGTGAAAATTATGAAAATGTTTATAAAAGTGAACAACGCAGCAACATAACGTTGCTTGGAGTAGAACTGGACTCGAGTTTCTTATTCAAGGTATTGTGTTTTAGTTTTTGCAAATGGAAAAATGTGGTTGGATGGGAAAACTCTGCCTAAGGTGGCCAATCAGGTCTTATAATCAAAATTAGTTATCGGCAAAATCAGTTATATTTCACGCCTACTACATGGTAACAAAAAAGTGAATAAGGAATTATTGATGGTTAGTCCAGGTTAAGAAAATGTGTGATTCCACTTCCAAATGTCTGTATTTTAAAAGATTTTACATATGCCTGAATGTGGAAAAGTTTGTGGTTGCATCCTGTATTCTGCTGCAGGTAGCAATGGTGTCAACCGTGAAAAGAGAACTGTACAGAAACCTGAGTCCTTGGAAACTGTCATGCCCAGTGAAGAGGCGTTGGCTGAATCAAGTGAAGAGTATAGGCCAAAGATAGTGGGGATTTATATGCCTCCTTCTGTTGAATATATCGTAGCTGTCCTTTCGGTACTTAGGTGTGGGGAAGCCTTCCTGCCTCTGGATCCGTTTTGGCCAAATGAAAGGATATTGTTTGTTGCCTCTTCTTCAAATGTTGATCTCATTATAGGATCCCAATCTTCTTTTGGTAAAAGAAATTTGGAGAAGCTTGATGAATCACATTGGCTGGTAAAGTCAAGTAGTTGTCCCGTTTTGAATTACTCCATTGACCAAAAACTACTAGATTGTAGTGGTCCAACAAATTTAGCATGGCCATGTGCCAATGAAAAACAAAGATCATTCTGCTATGTGTTGTACACATCTGGATCAACTGGAAAACCCAAGGGAGTGTGTGGCACCGAACAAGGTAACTTACTATAGTGGTTTCTTGTAGCTGTTATTATTGCATATAAAAGCAATATTTTCTATCTAAAATGTTACATTATTTCTTATCCTTGTTACACATGAGAAGAAGCATGTATTATTAACATCACTTGATTGTTTCCAAATCTCTTCGATGTTTTGGCTGTTTACACTATGCATAATGTATTATTGTTGCAAATTTCACATTGACTAGAAATACGGTTATATTATAGTATATGTTGGGTTCTTCAAACGAATATACTTGGGAGAGTTAGTACCCAACCTGAGATATGTGGATATGATAAATCATGAGGTATGAACCAACCCATACATTATATTGACACCATCATTAATCCAAAATCATAAGACAATGAGTTTGTGAGTTTTTCTTCTAATATATTCCTATCTTACGTATCTTCACTCAGGGTGGGACTACCGACTCCATACTTGAATTCCTCACAATCTTCCTGTCAAGTGTGAGTCTCCTCCACTCATTGCAAACTCCCATTCCACCTCAAAAGTGTTCTAGCCATATGTCCTCTACTTGTATAACACCTTCCACAGACAACGCCAATTGTAGTTGGGTTCACAACAGTAACAAAGCAAGATACACAAAAATAAGATTGAAAGAAAACACTCTATTATCATTGGAAGGTATCACAATACATCATACTTTCTATGCCCATAACGGTTTCTACATATAAAACCTAAGCTAAGGGAATAACTTAAAACCATTCAATGAAAAACTATTAAGATAGTTACAACATAACTCACTAGACAGTCTAATTAGTCTCAACATTACGTCTCTAGTAGATAGTCTTCTATTCCCTTCCAATCAGACAGTTTAAACGTATGATTGAGCTCTCTAACATATCATCTGTTGAACATGATTTAGAGCCACTAATTACATAATAATTTTAAAATAAAAATATATAGTTGTTTTGGTTTAGGGATATATTTTTTGTTTTTTGTTTAGATTGAAGGAATGTAATATAGAACAAATAGGCAATAAACAATAACAACTTTACAAAATATGCTTATATATATGAACTTTCATTTTTTAAATTTTTATTAAAGAGGTAGCAATCATTTTTAAAGTTTTATTAAAGAGGTAGCAAAGGAAAATGATTTCAAGTGATATTCAATTCTTTTATTCCTGTTATTGTTCATGAATAAAACTTGACTAAATGCATTTTATCTTTTCTTTTTCCTTGTTATTAAGGTATTTTTCTTTCCTTTATAGGTCATTTTTTTCATTCTTTCCTACTTTTTTTTTCTTTTGTAATATTTATTTATTTTTTCACATATATAGTGTTCTATTTGTTATGACTTGGTGAGTAATAAGAATGCCAACAACGATATCAAATTCTTCTAGTTCTAACTCAAAAATTGTAAGTTTATTTCATAAGTTGTTCAACAAGTTGATTATGCTCCTTTATAGACTTATCTCGATTTATTAGACAATGGAACAAAAGAAGGGGGAAATAATTGATGGTCTTGTTATTTTTGTTAAAAAACTTTTCGAAGTTCTTAATCTAGAGTAAAAGCCATTTATTGAAAATTTATGAGATTGGGATTAGTGTGGGCTCAAATGTCAATGAAAAATATTTGAGGAATTGAAATCAGTTGTTGAATTGGTAGAAAATAGGGTAAAACTTAAGTACGTTTTCTTAGCCACTAAAGATAAACATGATAATAGTTTATTAAAAGGGAGGAATAGTGATCCTTTAGAGATAACATTCAACATAGAAGATAGAAACAATCTCAAAGCTTTCATAGCTAAAATATTTTATTCTTATGGGTGTTCTGATACCCTTTCAAGAAGCCCCTATTATGTGAATTCATATTTGTTTGGTACAAATCATATCCATAGTGGCTTTATTTGTCTAGGTACAATGCATTGACGACAATTCTATTCCAACAAGAGAAAACACAAGTTGAGAGGTTACTTAAACTAATTAAATAAGCTTCGAACAGAAAAAGGGTTAGCATAGTCTTTGATAGATGGATGACTTCCTAAAGAAGACATTTAATTAATTTTGTGCCTACTAGTGAGGGGTTCCTATTTTTGTTTTTAAAAGTTGTTGATGCTACTGATGAAATAAAAAATAAACATTACATAGCTACAAAATGACTAAAGTTATTAAAGAAGTAGGAGAAGAAAATTTGTGCAAGTTATATCAGATAATGCTTCTTTGTGCAAATGGAATATCGTTGAAGTTTGATTTCCGAAATTTCTTTTGACACCTTGTGGTGTTGTTCAAACATTTAAATCTTGCCTTGAATATCGTTGATGTCATTTGTGGTGAGTATAGTTGGATTACAAAAATTGCTAATGATGTTTCTTATGTTAAGAACTCTATCGTAAACCACTTCCTGATAGATTAAGATACACATTTTGAATATGCTATAGTGATGATGTTCATTGCAATCCATTAGCAAACAACTTCGAATGTGAGAAATGGTTGAAAATGGTCAATCTCATGGAGATGCAAAATGTGCATCATAATTTGTCATGGAGTTTTTCATGATAAAGTTCCTAATATAAGAAACATCATCAACAATTTTTGTAACCCAATTACATTCCCCGTAAACGGCATCATTTCATTTTGTATTCTTTGTTGCACATATGTTCTTCAAGGTAAGATTAATAATGTGCACAACACAAGGTATCCAAAAAACTTAAGGAAATGAAACTTCAATCTTTGCACATAGGAGCATTATTTGATATAACTTTTACAAAATTTTCTTCTTCTACTTTTTTAATAACTTCAATCATTTTGTAAACTATGTAATGCTTATTTTTATTTTATATGAAGCATTAATAACTCTTGAAAAAATAGGAACCCCTTCACTAGTGGCCATAAAATTAAATAAAGGTCTTCTTTGGGAATCCGTTCATCTATCAAAGTCTATGTTAACCCCTTTTTCCTTCCAAGTTGATTTAATTGGTTTAGTAACCTCTCATATGTGCTTTCTCTTGTTGTATTAGAGTTGTCCTTAATGCATTATATCCGGGAGGATTAAAACCATTGATATTATGATTTGCAACAAACAAATAAGAATTCACATAATAGGAGTTTCTTTCAAGGTTAAAAGGCAACCCAAGCATTCTACTTAAGAGCTTTGAGATGGTCTTTTTCTTCTATGTTGAATGCCCCTCTAAATGACCACCATTCCTCCTTTTTAATGAATTATTCTCGTGATTATCTTCACTGGGTAAGGGAAGATGCTTTGGTTCACTCTATTTTCCACCAATTGAACAATCGTTCAACTTAATATTCTTCATTGACTTTTTGAGCACTCATTAATTTTGTTCCATAAATTTTCAATAAATGAGGTCTCACTCTAGAGTAAGAAATTTAAAAAAAAAATTGACAAAAATAGCAATACCATCTCTTGATTCACCTTCCTAGTATTCCTTTGTATAATAATCCGATAAAGTTTAGGAAGGAACATATCAACTTGTTAAGCATCTTTTGAAATAAACTAAACTAGGAAATTTTTGAGTTAGAACTAGAAGAATTTGGTATTGTTGTTGATATTTTTTTGACTCACAAAGTCATATATAAAATATTACATTTGTTTAGAAATCAAGAATAGAAAGAAAAAAAATAGTAGGAAAGAATGAAAAAAAGTCTATAAAGGTAAGAAGAATACCTTGAGAAGAAGATATAAAATGCACTTGGTCAAGCACTTTCTAGTAAAGAATTGAATGTCACTTTAAATAATTTTTCTTTGCTACAACTTTAATAAAAAGTCTGAAGTGATAATTGACATATATAAGCATATTGGTTAAGGTTATCTCTTATCTGGATATTTGTTCTATATTATATTCTCTCAATCTAAACCAAATCAAAAATTATATTCTCAAAACCAGAACAACTATACATTTTTATTTTAAATTATCATGTATTTTGAAATGAAATGCTTAACTAGTTGAATTTTTTTCTGTTATGCGTTTTTTAATTTTTTATAATTTCTTTAATATTATAGATTTTAATTAATGTTTTGTTGTGATGCATATACTTGAGATTGAGACTGAAAATATATGAGTAGTGGGCTTATGGGACCACTCTCACTTTCTTCTATTTATAATAAAAACTTATCCAAGTACATGGAAGACTAAGAGACTCCATTAGGACCCTAGGTGCATAATTAGATACAGCAGTGGAGGTTTCCCACACTCTACACCCTATACATAGGGTTAATGATACAAAATAGAAGTAATAATTCTAACACATATGAATGTTTATTTTTATACTTTTTAAGATTTTTTAAACTGTTATAGTATTTTATTTGTTGCTAATAATATTTTAAAATTCAGTTTATAACCTATTTAAAACTATTTCTATTTACTGCTATTATTATTTTAAAATTTGTCAGATGCAAAAAACTAGAAGCCTTAAAAAACAAAAGAAAACAGAAATCGATTTTATAGTGTGATTGTTTTATATATTAGTGGAATCTTATATCTGAGTCTAGTTTTGGTGAAAGGGGTACTGTGGATATTGGGGCATGTTGTTGAGTTCAACATGGGCTATAAAGACTTCTATTGGATCAAGGTCTAACCCAAAGGATGGTGCACATTTATACAATAGGATTATTAGTTGTACACCTATAAGCAAAAGTGTTAACTTCTAAGGAATCTTTCTACATATATTAAGCACTTCTTTTTATAATTGTCAGGGTATGACACTTTACATATAAGTACTTTAAGCTTATCTAAACGTATTTGTGTCATATATGTCCTCAACATGAATACGTGGGCTTGCTGAATGTATTGGTGCATTACATACTGAGGTAGACCTAGAACGGTAGTTTTGACCATCTACTTTGTCAAAAGTTATAGTATGAGTCCATGAAGAAGAGGAGATATCCCTTAATGCAACAAAGAAAAAACAGATGGCAACCCTACGGTTGTGAAAGAGAGAAACTATGACCAACCTAGATGACTTGCCAAATGATACCAAAATAAAGAATAGAGGGTCAAAATGAGCTCAGAAGACTTTGGCGAGTCGATCTATGGTGGTCTAAAAGGCTTTTCACTATTGGAATGATGTGCATTAGATGTACTCACCTAGGTCAGTCAAGACATTGATAGTGTGTCAACCAGAATATGGATGCACAGCCATTGAGGTTTGGTCATGCTCCTCGAGGTGCCTGACCCAAGTGTCGGAGGTCGGACAAAACCATGGACGTAACTGGATGGCAATTTCTTTGATGTATAGAGATAGTCAGATAGGGGGTCGACATGCTCTAATACCAATTTGAGAAAAATACAAAAGAATAAGTTGTCTTAAATAAGATCTATTTAAGACAACTTGTTCTAACAATATTTTTTTATGTATATTATATATATTGTAATTGTAGTATATTACAATTGTTTTACTTTTATATTCTTACCAGGTCTTTCTAATCGCTTTTCATGGATGCAAGGAATGTATCCTCTGAATGGACAGGAACTGTTGTTGTTTAAGTCATCAGTTAGCTTCATTGATCACCTACAAGAATTTCTCAGTGGTATTTTGACTGCTTGTGTATTGGTTATTCCTCCTTTCAACGAGCTAAAAGAAAATTTGTATTCTATTATAGATTTCCTGCAGGTATGGTAGTTCTGATTGTGCCTTTCTGATTTATGTATTGCCAATATTATCCAACAATATTACAAATTTATATTTTAAATATCACATGTTTGGAAAACATTCTGTATTCTATTTTTTTCTGTCACAGTATCAGTTGGTACTTAGTAATAAAATTATATTTCTTTGAATTCCTTACTTTGCCTGTTATATTAATTGCTTCTGCAGGCATATTTTATTAATAGGCTCACGGCTGTTCCATCACTAATGAAGACTATTCTTCCTGGATTGAAAACCAATGCTAACATGGCGGTTGAAAATTCACTGAAATTGCTTGTGCTTAGTGGTGAAACTTTTTCTTTGACCTTGTGGGAGATTCTTTCAACTATATTACCGAAGACATCAATCTTGAATTTATATGGAAGCACTGAGGTTAGAGAAGAAGGTTATCTTGTACATTATATTCTGTTTCAACAATGTTCATAATTTAAATTTGCTGTCTGGTTCATTATGACATTCTTTCCCCATCAATTTAATATAGCATTGTTTTATTTGATGCCTCAAGGTAATTTCAAATTTTTCCTGGCTGCTGTCTTGTTTTAGTGTTGCTTTGTTCCTGCTATTTAATGCTTATCTAGCCATGCATGTTGGATATTATAGACTAAGGTAATTAATTGGAAAGGAGTTGACACGGTGCTTGTCGAATTGCACTTTTCTAGTGTTTTGTATAATTATCATTGGCTAATGCATTTATGTTTCTTTCCATTTTTTTAACTAAGGTCTCTGGTGACTGTACATATTTTGATTGCAAGAGAATGCCATTGATTTTTAAGGAAGAAAGGCTAACCAGTGTTCCAATAGGTTTACCCATTCCTAACTGTGATGTGATTCTTCTTAGTGAAAATGGTGCATCAAATGAGGGAGAGCTATATGTTGGTGGTCATTGCATCTTTAGGGGTTACTACAATGAATTTAAGGAAATGTCTTATGCATTTGCAAAGTTGCTTCCACGTTACAGTTGTGGTGATTTTGTTAAAGGATGCCAAGATCAATTATACTTTAGAACAGGTGATTTAGTCAAACAGTTGCCTAGTGGTGACTTTGTATTTTTGGGAAGAAAAGATCGCATTGTAAAAATCAACGGACAGCGAATTGCCCTAGAAGAGGTTGAAGATTTGTTAAGAAAGCATCCACATATAAACGATGCTGCTGTAGTTTGTCGAAATAATAAAGCAGAACTTATGCTTGTTGAAGCCTTTATCATACTGAAGAAAAAAGAAAGCTTGGGTGAATCATTAGTACCTGCAATCAGAAGTTGGATGATGAACAAACTTCCTTCTGTTGTACTTCCCAATCGTTTCTTCTTCATAGAATCATTCCCCCTGTCTTCTAGTGGTAAGGTTAATTATGAGTTATTGGTTGGCTCAGAATTATTGACAAAGAATGTCAAAGATGAAGTTGGTAACATTGATTGCGGCAATCTTTTGCAACTTATTAAAAAGGTATGATTTCATTATTTTATAATGACATTATCATTTGTCTCGACACAAATCACATTTTCTTAGTGGACCATGTTGTACTGAACTTTATTGTAAACTCAATAGTCATAGTTGGTCTTGAACCATGGTGTAAGCTGTAAAGTATTTGACATTTACATTGTTTTAATTGAATTAGGAAGGAATATTTTATAAGTCATCTTGTTCAGTTTTTTTTTTTTTTCTTGAATGTTTATTTTATTAAATACACATCTATGATTGGTTATTTTCCTTTAGCTTTTTTTGTTTGAAGAATTCTTCACTCCTGTTCTCTCTAATAAAATTTTCTGAGGAAAGTGCCTTTTCTGAATATACATTTCTTTCCATTTTGGGATCTATATGGTGAGGACAAATGATGAATGAGTTTATGAACCTTTGGTATACATGCAACTTCTTGACCCTAAACTATTCATGCAATAACTTTGAGTCCTCTAAAGCATGTTTCCTTCTGGAAATTTCTTCAATTATTATTGCTCAATTAAAGTCTTTTACTAAGATTATGGATTCTGATTTTGGTAATTGCTTTAACAGGCATTTCATGATGCTTTGATGATTGAAAAGGTTTGTGATGTTGATGATGATTTCTTTATGATGGGCGGTAACTCTCTTTCTGCTGCACATGTTGCTTACAGTTTGGGGATTGACATGAGATTTCTTTACTACTATCCAAGTGCTCTTAAGCTTTGCATGGCTCTTCTCCAAAAAAAAGGATCTTGCACTTTGCATAACAGTCTGGACTGTTGTTTGCAAATAAACACAGACAGACAAGATAACCATATTTCTACTAATCATACTGAAAATTCTAGTCCTCTTGAGTCTAGGATGACATCCAAAGATAACAATGATGGTCCTATTCCTTCTAAACGTTTAAAGAGGGGTTTGACCAATGTTACATCATGGGATGATGAATCACTCCCATGGTATTCCCCTTCACTATTATCATTCTCATTGAACCGATGCAACAAGGTGTTGCATAAAGGACAGCTGCAAGTAATTGATATGCACCAAAATACTTGGTTTGCAGACATTCCAAGAGGCAACAGAGGTCACATGAAAGACTTTTGGAAAGTTTACATGGAATCTTGTGTCGATGCTTCACCGATGCTTGTGTTTAAAGGCACACACATTTATTTGTTCATTGGATCTCACTCTCATAAATTTCTCTGCATAAATGCTAGAAGGTAATTATGTAGCTTCATGTTTCTCTTATTATTGAACTAAAATTGATCAAAGTTGTGTTTGCTTTTTCATTTTTTAGTTTAATCTCCAGGTTCTAACGAAATTTTGCATACCAGCAATAACTCATTTTCTCATCTAATATTTGACAAATTTTTCATTTGGCATCATGATCATTTCCTGTACACTCAAATACTTTTTGTATAGATTGATGAATGATGTGGACCTGATTGAATTTGAGGTCCTAGTGGGCTAGGAAGCATTTGTTGAACGATTTGAGGTGACTACTATAATGAGTGTATCTGATAAAAAGTAATTTATCCTGCATCAGAAATTTTGCATTAATTATGTATTAGAATCTCCGTGATTGTAGCTATTCACTGAAAATAACTAATGACAGTTATTATTTCTCAAAGTAGGGTACGTGGTTAGGCAATTATATTTTTATTTTATGTTTGTTTGTTGACTGAGAACACTCCTTTTAGGAGATTTTTGTTTTGGAGAACATGTGTGTTGCTGCACTTTGGGTTATTTGTATTCAAGTTTATATTTTACTGGTTTATCGATTGGGCATGTCTCAAGTCACAACTAAAACAACTACAATCTTGATGATATAGCTTTTGTAACAAGCATCAATATGACAGAACAAAATTGATATATTATATGTTTTCTTTCTACAGTATCCTAGAACATTGGAAATTTTGACTATTACTCTCTAAAATTTAATTTGCACAATGTGGCAGTGTTATGCGTGAATTGGCAAGAATACAGGAAACACCAGCACCACTATAGTATAGTACCTTGTTTGGCACATTTCAAATACAACACTTCTCAGAAATGCCTTTGATACGACCTGTGCTCCTCAACCATGTCATAATTAGAAAATAATTCTTTTCAGCTTAGACACTTCTTTGACACAACTTGAACACAAGTGAAGAGAGTGAGTTGACTAAACACTTTATGTGCACTGCTATCATGTAGAAATAATAAGAAATTAAAAGAAAAAAAAATTATACTATAAACATTGTGAGGCTCATAATTTGTTTTCATATGAATTAACTGGTTGTTGTAACTATTAAGAGATATGTTTCTTAAAATTTTGTTAAGGTCATTGTTATAGAAAACCTGTAGAACTTTGCAAATTTGTTTTTATAGGGAGTTTTGTAGGTGTTAACTCTTATTTGAAATTTTTTTCTAGCTTAAAGCCCAAAATTTCAAGCCAATTTTTTCTCTTCAAAGCCCAGCTATTTAATAAAATTCACTCCCATTGCTTAGAAACATCCCTTAACCCGCACAACCCATTGCCTATTGTCTAAAACCACACCAGTTCTTGAATTATCTGTACATTTTAGATTTATCATGTTCTTCAATTGTCGCTGATTTTCTTGGTAGCATATAAAAAGAGGGTTAACAATGTAAGTGCCTTCAGGTATAGCAGTGGCATCCACTATTGATGCTAGAACTATATTTTGGTTTCTATTTCTTTTCTAGCACTACCGAAGCTTGTACCTAATCAATGTTTTAGTGGTTCTGTCCAGTGGGAGATCAAACTAGAAGGGCACATTGAAAGTACAGCAGCAATTGTTTCTGATTTTTCCCAGGTTGATTTTCCTTTGTTGTTAATATGAAGTTACATTAGTTATAAGATTATACCCATCTGTTCTAACATGTGACATTTCTCTAGGTTGTTGTTGGTTGTTACAATGGAAAAATATATTTTCTTGATTTTTTGAATGGACACATCTGTTGGATTTTCCAAACTTCTGGTGAGGTATCTTCTTCTAATGCTCAAATTTCTATCCTTTCTTGTTTGTGGTTATGGTGTCTTTCTTTTATGAAATCTCTTTTTCTTTTTTAATCACAATAGAAGAGATTACTAATATGTTAAGGAGGCTTCAGTCTTAGAAACATCTGACACTTTGACACTTGGAGTGTTAGTGTCCATGCTTCATTACTTGTTTTAGATGTGGTAAAGTCATTTATACCACTCACCTAACAGCATAAACATTACTAAAGCCTCCTTGTGACCCCATTTTTTTTTAAATAAAACTGAATTTCTCAGCATAGTAAAAGTAGGTCATCAATTTCCATGTCTCCTTAGGGATCTTGTGAGATGGGGTGTCTTAGAGATGCAAGCCATTTATGTAAATGCTAGTTTGTTCATGATGAAGACAACAATGTTTGGATTGCTAAATTTTGGGTATCCAGTTAAAACCTTTCACTTTGATCAGACAAAGTCTTGAGTGAAATAACCAGATAATATTTGATTCTTCAAAATTTTCATTCTGGGAGTATTTGTGTGGAAAAAAAATATGACTGAGTTTCTTCATTTCTTTAGATAAGTTGATGTATTATTTTGTTAACAAGCAGAATATTAACAGATTGTGTTCATGGATTTATATGGATGTTCTGCTCGTGTCTGTTTCAAGGGAATTCCATTTCTGATCTGATAAGACACAACAGCATTGTGGCATTTTTTCCTTTTTAATTTTTTATTTTATTTTAGAGGATGTGATGTTGCTATTTGACTTCATTGTTCATACAGAGGAATAAGTCTATTGTTATTCTTTGTTTGTCATTTGACTTCATATAGTCCCCTGCCCCCCTCTTTTCTCTTCTTTTGTGGTCAATCTCTTATTATGTTTTTGAACTCTTGAAGGTAAAATCACAGCCGGTTGTAGACAAACGCAGACAATTGATCTGGTATTTTGTTTTCTGTTCTTGCTTCTCCTTATATAGTGTTATTATACATATTCTCCAGTGTGCAATAGCCACTCACAAGTCATAGCTACCCAAATGATTGATTGCGTGCCCAGTCATTTTCCCTGTCTTCTCTTATATACAACTCAGACTCGGTACTTCCCACAATTATTGTCATGTATGCAAATTTGTTATATAGTCTGTAATCTCTCTTTTAGAACCCTTGTAGGTGGGCTGAATGTGCAATATACTTCCTTTAGAGGATTGCTGCTGGTTTGTACAAACCAATCTTCGAAAATACTATTTTTGGCATTTTGTTTGATGAGGAGAAGAATGAAAGAGACTAAAATTCAGGAGTTGTTATAGGTTGATAAATTTGTTTTTAGTTTGGCCTCTTAGTTTTATTTTGTTGGAGATTCTATACCGAGTAGATATGACTAAATAATAATGTATATGTGGGCAAGCTAGTTCTATGAGATTGAATTAAGCTTAAAATTCCACTTTCTAAAATAATATCAAAGGCTATCTTAATGAGAGGTTTAGTAGGCCTATCTGTTACTTGCTATCAGGTCCACTATTGGACCATTCACAAATAACTAATCCCACTTTAGAGATGTCTAGTCCTCAAGCGTGATGGGGTTGAGTGGGAATGGGAAATGTCCAGTCCTCATATGTGAGGGGATGTGGTGGATAATGCACATCGATTAGAGATACTAGATGACTTTTACTGAGATATATTAAATCCTTTGTCAATTTCCATCCCATCCGAGTTGTTTTTATAAGAAATTTACAACCTACATATTTACATTCAAACATGTCTTTTTTATTTTCAACTAAAATCTAATATACTGCGGTGATTATCTGATGACCAAATTCTATCCACACGGAAAAAAATTGACACACCTTTAGGACAACACAAATTGTCAAACCTAGAAAATCATAAGGGTGGAAGGATTCTCTATAAACATATGAAAATTAAGGATTTTGATGTATGGTTTAAGATTTCATTCAAGACTCTCAGTTGTTGAGTTTCCTCGCTGTGGGAATAAATTCCCTGCCTAATGTGCTTCCCTTTGATGCCCTCTACACATTGCTGTTTGAAAGTGTTTTCATTTCTAATTAATAAACTGAATGGGGTTTTCTTTGCTATTTTTTTTTTTCATGTTCTTGTTTCTTGACTTTTCTATTTAGAAGAAATCATATACTGTCTCTTGTAATACTTTTCTTCCCCCTTTAATAATTTTTTTCTGATAATATAATTCATAAAATTAGTAATCCGCCTAATAAGTACATGTTGGTGACCATATTTACAATCTTAACACCATCACACACAAAAATGTTAACTATTAGACTAGAAGCAAGGGTGGAACTTCTCCCTGTAGAGTTCATGTTCAAAGAATCTATTAGTGTGTCAGAAGGCTCTCATACATGTTGAAAAGGTATGTAACATGTAGCTTGATTGGAAATTATTTAAGTTTCCAGCATGCTTTGATGTTTATATAGGTGTGGCTCACATGATCGTAACTTATATGCTCTTGATTACAAAAAGCATTGCTGTGTGTTCAAGCTACCATGTGGAGGCAGTATATATGGGTCACCTGCAATTGATGAGGTGAGTTTCCCTTGTAAATGAAATAATACATACATATTGTTTAATTAAATATTACTATTGAGTTCTTACTAATTTTTGTGAAGGCTCGTGACTTGCTTTATGTGGCGTCCACTGGTGGTCGTATCACAGCTATATCAATATCGGTATGTGAATTTATAAATCCATTAAATACATGTACATGTATTTCGTTATCGGAGCTTCAATTCTGTATTTATATGCACTGCTTTGTTTCTGGGTGTGCAAATTTCATCCTTTGGATTTAGTTTCTTATGGAAATATTTTGTAGAAATGGCCAATTCTTTCCATTTAGATTCAAAGGTGTCCATTTGATGGTAAATAAACTATGTAATCATAGAAGAATGAACCTAAAAAGAATAAAAGGAACAAGAGGAAGCAGAGAGTTTTATACTTAATGTTTTATCTTGCAAACTGACAATTATTGATGTCTCATAGAGGAAAGAACAAAGAGAAAAAGAAAAGAAGTATTATTTTTTTTCGTGATAGTATTAAATTAGCAGAATATAGAGGTCTTTTCAAGTGTCAACTAAAAGTACAGGCCAAATGAAGTCTACCAAAGCCTCTTTGCATACCTCTGACAGGATGACAAGGAGTTAGACAGTTACACTAATGTTAAACATTTGGAGTTATTATGATTTAGGATTTGTTGCCTGCCTGCTGTTCACAACTTGAGCCATTTCACACTCGATTCATGACAAATCTAGTATAAATAGGCACACATGTTTGCTTTTTCTTAGTTATTTTTCATGAAACTGCTTTTCTACCGACATCTTTGGTGATTGTTTGAATTGGCATGGACGTGAAAAAGGTATAAAAAGTAAATGATTGAAGTTGCTCAGTATTGACCCAAGAGATCAATCCTTGGTTTGAAGTTTGAGGATTAAGTGCATAAATCTGTTAGTGTTGCTGAATAATGAAGTTGCAAACATGTTCAAGTCAGAACTATTGGCATAAGTCATACTTAAATAATCCTTTTCTGAATTCAGGCTTCTCCTTTTACTATTTTGTGGCTAAATGAATTAGAAGTTCCTGTGTTTGGTTCTCTTGCAGTCGCCCACAATGGAACTGGTATGTATTGTTACATTGCCTTTTGATTATGTGTTATACGCCCTTCTAACTATTTATGTCCTGTATTTTTTCCTTATAGCAGTATTTTTTTTCCTGTTTCTTCTAGTGATATGTTGCTTGGTGGATGGTCATGTTTTTGCATTGAGTCCAAATGGCTCCATTGTTTGGAAGGTATGAAATATGGATCACGTTAGGGTTGCAATCCTTAACTCCCGGATGGAAGTAATTTTAACCTGATTTGTTCCTGAATTTTTCTCAGAAAACAACTGATGGTCCAATATTTGCTGGGTCATGCATACCTTCTGTTCTTCCTGATGAGGTAGATCTATCTCTTCATGGATTTTACGTAGTCATTTACTTAATTCTTTTCCAGTTGCCTCGTTACATCCTTTTTTCAAGATCACTAAAAGATTGTGAAAGTTTATGCTGCTTTCTGTTTAAAATACACTATAGTAATAACTAATGTGGAAATGTATTCACTCAGTTAGTTTACCTGTAGTGCATCCAAGTAAGTGATATTTGTATTTTTAAGAAAATTCCTCCATATTAATATACAAATATTAGAATTACAGGTGAAACATATTACCATCTCACTAAATAACCAACGAAAGATTTATTTGTATTAGTAATTGTTTTATTTATTCCACCTTAGGTGCTTGTATGCTCCAGAAGCGGTAGTGTATACTCATTCAAACTGGTGAGAACTGACAGATAACCTTGTTTCCTTTTTATTGCATTTTGGCGGGTGTTAATTGCTGAATATGTATCAGTTTATTGGTTGATTGCTATTAGAATTTTTTTTATCCATCCCCTTTCCCTTTCTGATAATACTCCCATTTATCGAGTTGTGTTTCATAGCTTGTAGCTTTGTTTGGTTAGGGGTGTGGAAAGTGGAGGATTGATTTGTAGTGTGATTTAAAAATATTATTTATTAATTTCCAATAATATTTATAAAACAGTTAAAGAAAAGTTTAATGAATATAATTGTTTTAAAAAAACAAATATTGAATATAGTGGTAAATTAGTAATTTATCTAACAATTCCCACAAATCCACCACTTTATTCTCTCTTTCAAAACTTTTCCTATCAATCATCATAAATCTTCACAAAACACGTAAATTAAATACACACAATCCTCACAAATCATCTCAGATCAATGGTCACAAATAGTCTAACATATTAATACGCCTTGTGTTTTCGGTAAATGAGGCGAAAAAATAACTTGAAATTTTGTACTGCTAACAACCGTTGTGCATTCTAGTCCCTCCTCAAAGTATTATACAATGCCTTAAATGTGCATGTTTAAAAAATGAATTTTTCAGTGTGTACTGGACATACATCTATTCTATACCTACCTACCACTTTAAAGCACTCATAAATTGTCCTAGAACGCAACTATTTTGAATTTGCATTTTCTTATTTTCAATAATATGCCAAACTTTGTAGAAGTTTTCTTGTGTAAGACTTGAAATAAGATGAATTTCTTCTACAAAAATGATATCAAATCATTGTCCCATATAAGAATGTGTTATATTGTGTTGGTCCAAATTTCAGGGTTCACTAAGCATATGGTTCTGGTTTAGATTCTAAGATTTATGCTTACCGAAAAAATATAATTGGGAGGTGTCCTTTCACGTATGACCACATACTGAAGAAATTATTCTCACTTATTGTGTTAATGGGTATTCTGGGAGAAAGTAAGTATGTGCAGTGTTCAAAATGAATTGTTTAGATTAATATTTATTTTGTTCCATATGTTGGATTATCATCAGGAGGAGGGGGACCTACTATGGGAATACAATGTTGGACATCCAATTACAGCATCTGCTTATGTCGACGAGCACTTGCTGCTGGAGTCTGATGCTTCCAATTCCTCGGACAGGTTAACTTGGTCTTCTTAGGGTCAATTTTGATAAACTTGTACATAAGTACTTTCAGGAGAAGAAAATAATAAGAAGAATTTCATAAGTTAAAATTAATTTAAATGCAAGTAAACTAACACAAGAAAACTTGTATCATTTTTTCATAAAAAAGTTAAGTACTTATGAAAAAATTGACTCGAAGACATCTTTAAACTAGAAGAGAAAGTGTGCTATACCATACCAGCTATCAACTTCAATCTTATATTTACAAACTTTTTCAGGTTAATTTGCATTTGTTCCAGTTCTGGAGGCATACACCTTCTTCGAGTGAACATGAATACTAATTCCTCCAAAGATGCTTATCAACAAAGAAGCTATGTGGAAGAATTTGCAAGGCTAAACTTGGCAGGGGATATATTCTCTTCACCTTTAATGATTGGTGGTCGGATTTTTGTTGGTTGTCGAGATGACTACTTGCATTGTATTGCCCTTGAAATTCCAAAACAACATGAAACTTAAAAGTTTGTATATTTTAAATTTGGTGCACTGTGTAGGTGGATTGATTCTGTGTTTAAAGTCTGAAATGTATTCAAAAGTTTTAACCTAAGTTAGACGTGTTTAATCTACAGTTCTCTAGTGATAAAAATGAAAGAATAAATAAAAAAAGTTATTGAAGGCTGATTATGCTGGTATAAATACATTCAGCATAAGATTTTATTTCATGATCAATTTTCTTGCTTAATATAAGAATTTTGTTTACTTGACATCGCAGTGTATCAAATTGTTGCCATTTCAATATAGAAAAAAAATATTATAATAAAAAATATCATGTGTTTAGATGAAATATTTTAAAAATTGTAAGAGGATGAAATGTATTTATATATGTACAGTTTATTATAAAGAAGAGTTAACGTGTACATCAAAAATAACTTTATCCCAAAGCATGAATAAGAACTAAGGCTAGACATCCCTAGCCACGAGTCAACTCCTGTCTAAGAGGGGAGTGTCTTCGCTTGGATCTTTCTCTACTCACACAATTAGTAGGTGATCATTGCAAAAGAGAACATACACAAGGAGAACAAACGCAGACAAGAAGGATAAACTAACTTAAATAATAGAAATCATACAGTTCATTTATGAATATCAAGCAAGTATTCTACATTCATCAGAATTATTTAAAACCACCACAACACAGCACAGACACATGACTCTAAACTCAATATCCGGATTATGTAAGCGACATTAGATCTCTTGGTGGCGTGCTCCTGTGACGGTCCCCAAACTTTGAGAGTTTGGGCTCAAGGGGTTATCACCTGACCACTCCCAGGGTAAGTCACCTTTGTGTCTAAGACAGATCAAGTTCAAAGACTAGGATCTCCTGCTACTCCTCACTACATAATCCATTATGCTCTATCTGAGCGTGAATGATTATTGGAGTTTCAGGATACCAACCAATCAAGAGTCCTCATGTCTTTACACACATTAACATACTCTTTTGAATTTCCTTTGAAATTCTAGTTCAACCACATCTCCTCATAATCCAAATTCATAAAATTCCACCACTCATGTTATTAGTAACAACAATCCAAGCATATAATATGCTAATTGCACATTTTCACATTCAAACATATAATTTCATCCATTAAAACAGAGAATTAAACACTCAACTACAGTGGTTCTCGCTCAAGCTAGAAGATCTAGCCCAGGCGAAAGACTATCTCGCTTAGGCGGGTCATTCTCGCCTAAGCGAGGCTCCAAACAGTGGGAAATTAAAAATCTGAGTGAATTCTCGCTCAGGCTAAGTTGTTTCGCTTATACGAGAGTGTCTCTCGTTCAAGCGAACCCAGCTCGCCTAGACGAGAACTCGCGCAGGGACAGAGGTGAGTTTCTAGTGTTTTCGCTCATGCGAGAACTACTCGCTTAGGCGAAAACAACAGATTTCCAATCTGTTTTCACATGCAGAGCCATGAAATTTATACCAACAATCCCAATTCAGCACAAACAAGTGATCCAAACATCAAACAAACACAAATTCATGCAATCAAAGTCATCAGGGATAATTCTATACGAAATTTTAAGCAAAATAGTCAGTTTTCCTTACCTCTAGAAATCACCAATTAGCACGAATACTTTCAACAAGGGGGCACCTCAATTGCATAAAGGAACTGGAATGCATAAACTTAGAGTGAGAATAGGACCCTAATTCGATTTGGTAAGAATGGAGCTCCAAAATTTTGAAATTTGAAGAGAATTGGGGAAACTGAAGTTGACTTACATGGATGAGAAGGAAACTCAGTTGGGGGAAGGGTATCTGTTCTGGTCTCAGGTTTGCTTGCTGCAACAGAAATGGAGGATGGATCAGAATGGAAGCTCAAGTTCTCTGGTTAGAGAGAAGGCAAATGGAAACAAAAAGGGAAGAAATGAGAAATGTAGAGTGAGAATGGAGTGTGTTGTTATGTGAAAATGGTAGCAGAGAGAGAAAGAGAGTATATGGAAAAGGAAAAAGAGGTATCACAATATTTGAATTTGAATTTTTTGCAGTTGAATTGTGAAGTGATTTTAATTCATATTTTAATTCATATTTCAATAACTTATTTTATTATTGACATTTCACTATTTTTTAAAATATTTTCTTTATTGTTTTCATCTCTAATTATGACCACTTAGCTGCAACATAAAAACTATTACAATATGTTGTGTATGAATGGATATTATATTTATAATTTATGTAGGAAATTATATTACTATATCTTTTAATGTATCTGTCTGTTGTATTTTTAAATTTATATTTACATAGGTCTCTTAAAAGTAACAACTCTAAATATAAAGTCTATCATTTCTAAGAAAAAAATTGTATTAGTGAAATAAAATATGTTTTATTATGAATCGTTATAAAATATTTATATATTTATCATTAAGTATGGATCATTAATATAGTGAGAATTTTAATATGAATAAGTATAGTAAGTTATTTTAAAATTGTGATAATTTATACGTAGATTTTTTTTGTCCATATTTATTCTTTAATTTACTTTTAATAACCACTTTTTAAAATTTAAAGAATTAATTATAATAAAAATATTATAATTTACATAATTATTTATAATAAAAAAGTATTTATATATTAAAAAATTATACAAACTATTTGTTTCTATAATTATTTTTAACAAAATTCATTTTTTAATTTAATAAATTTTACTATAATAGAAAAAAAAGAGGTTAAAATACCTTTTTGTCCCAATTTTCATCACATTTTTTTCAAATAAGTCCTATTTTTGGTTTTGTGTTAAAATAGGTTCTAATTTTCGTCAATTTTGTTCAGAGTGGTCCTTTTTTGCTAACACCGTTTAAATCATTAACGGCACTGAACAATAACTGCCACGTGTCACTTCATGGTTTTTTTGAATCTTTTTTTTAAGTTTTTTATTTTAAATTTTTTAAATGTACACGTATCAACCCAGTAGCGTGTTACGTGTCACTTCGTGGTTTTTTTAAATTTTTTTGAATTTTTTTGAATTTTTTTGAATTTTTTTTTGAATTTTTTTTTGAATTTTTTAAAATTTTTTAAAATATTTTTTTAAATGTCCACGTGTCAACACAGTAGCGTGTCACGTGTCAAAGTTAATGTTATATATTCAATTTGGTCCTTATATTTGTTATTTTTGTTCAATTTAGTCTCAATTTTGGTTAACATTAACCAATTTGGTCCCTATCGAAGATGTGATCAAATTTAATTTTTATATCAAAGTTAGAATGATGTGAATTTTAATATATTATATAAAAATATTTAATAAAAAATTTAAATTTTAATATAAAAATTAAATTTAGCTTCAATTTGAAGAGGGACCAAATTGGTTAATTTTAACCAAAATTGGGACTCAATTGAACAAAAATAACAAATATAGGGACCAAATTGAATATAGAACATTGACTTTAATATGTGGCACGCTACTAGGTTGACACGTGGACATTCAAAAAAATTCAAAAAAAATTCAAAAAAATAAAAAAATAAAAAAATTCAAAAAAACACGAAGTGACGCGTGACATGCTACAGGGTTGACACGTGTACATTTAAAAAAATCAAAAAATAATCAAAAAAATTAAAATTAAAATTCAAAAAAATCACAAAATGACACGTCATTGTTCATGGTCGTTAATGATTTAAACGGTATTAGCAAAAAAGGACCCAATTGAACAAAATTGACGAAAATTAGGACCTATTTGAATACAAAACCAAAATTAGGACTTATTTGAAAAAAATTGACAAAAATTGAGACAAAAAAGTATTTTAACAAAAAAAAATAACACACAAGCGTGCATATATTTTGACTGATAACATAAAGTTAATATAAAGTTAACATAAACAAATGATAAACATGTTTCGATAAATTACTCTATAAAAAATTTAGTAGTACAAAATATGAAGTAAAATAAAATAAATTTATCATATAATAAATTTTTTTGAACAAATTAATTTGTAAATAGTTTGTTATATATTCTATAAAACTATCAAGTAACTTTAACTTATGAAAGAATTTATATTTTTCCTTTTTTTTTTCTTGTAAAAGCTTTTTTTTTTTAAATTGTTCAAATTAAATTAAAATCAATATCCTTTCAGGATTTTAACTGCTTTATTGACTATTGAATATATACTTTAGTTCCTATAATTAAATATAATATTATGCTTTAAAAATAAAAGTGGTCTATATTCATAAAAAATTAATCAACATGAATTGGTAAGAAAATTATTTTCCCATCCACTTCCTTCTTTCTTATTGAAAATAAATAGATCTTACGGTGTGAGCTCCTCAGCGGGATCTGTTTTCGAATACTGACAGGACAAACACTAACAGGAAACAAACGGACTGTGTTGTCGGCGTCAGTTTGTTGCTGAGGTTGTTTTGTTGTGTTGTCAGGGAAATCATCCTCACTTCGTTAGGTTAGTTCCACTTCTTCTTTCCTTTTACTTTCACTCTTTGTTATGTTCTTCTTACTCTTTCTTTTGTTGTTTACATTTTCTTCATCTTCCTTTGCCAATATATTTTTTTTCAATAAAATGTAGATCGAATCTATGGTGGGGTTTCCTGGGAATAGAAATTGTACTTTTCCGTGAACAGATTTTAGAACATGTTTGTTCAATTTAGGAGGATTCTGTTCGACACTACTGTTCCTCTTTCTTCTGCGAATTTGAATTCACTGTTCAAATTAGGCCTCTTTGTAAAATCTGCTTTGTTCTATTTGAGTGATTTGTGATTGTTAAAGCAGGAAATCTCTCTAGGGTTCTTGTTTTGGGGGAAGGGAATGCATTATGTAGATAATTAATGAATTTGTAATGCTGAACTCTGATGTGTTGGATTTTACCTTGGATACTGTACCTGACAGTGTATACACTTGTAAATGTGATCATAATTTAAAGTAAGTTTAATTGGAATATACGGAAAAGGTTAATTTGTTATTTTTTTCATTCAATCATGATGTTCATGAAGTGTAAAATTGTTGATTTTAATAATAATGGTTTAATTACATGTTTGATTTCTATGATTGTAAAATCTTTACATTCTTGGTTTCAATATTAAACAAAAAAAAAAATCGTTTTTGTTTAGACATAAGTAATTTTTAATCACTTCTAGTTTTTCTTTTCTAGGGACTAAAAAGGATTAAAGATTATAAGAATAAAGACTAAAAATGATTATAAGTAATGTGTACAGGGACTAGAATGGGATATGTTTAAGTATATGAACTAAGTGGTAAAGCTTTTTATTACTATAGGAACAATATGGGGTGATCTCTAGTGTAGGTTGATTTTTAATTGTTTTGAGGGTAAAAGAATTTAGTCTTACCATTTCTTAGAATTAAACACTTTTTCTTAGGATACTGACCTTTAGTTGTGATATAATATATTTCTTTCTAAGGGAAGCACCAAAGCAAAATAACCAAATTTCTTAGCAAGTTAAAATTAACCAATTCACCTCAGATTTTAGAGAGATTGAATTAAGAGCTTCTGGAAAAGTTGAAGAGCATATATTAATTTAAGCTTATGAGAGAAACTTAATTCAGTTTACCTTTCTTTTCTTTTCAGTGTGTATTTACAGAAAAAATTATCATAAAGACTTTATCAACAGGAATATAGTACTTTTGAGGTAGATGTTCTCATTGGTGTTAAGCTAGCTGTGTATGGCTATGGTTAGAGTAAACTTTAGATGCATGTATATGTGAGTTTTAGTTCAATAACTAAGGATCTTTTTTTTTTTCCTTTTACATCAATCTGATTCAAATGTTTAGTAACTATAAACTGTCCTCTAAAGGGGTTTTAGTCTACCAATTTGAAGGTTTTTAAAGAGTGAGCTGAAACTCGTGTTTGAATGATGGAAATTTAAGATCATTGTGGAAGGTTTTGGGTGATGGCCGGTTCAAAACCTGCAAGTGGTGAGGGAGAAACAATGGTTGTGGATGCTGCACCAAGGAGGCCCCGGATTCTGCTTGCTGCTAGTGGGAGTGTTGCTGCTGTAAAATTTGCAAATCTTTGTCATTGTTTCTCTGAATGGGCTGATGTAAGAGCAGTTGCCACAAGTGCATCTTTGCATTTCATTGATAGAGCTTCAATGCCAAAGGATGTAACTTTATACACTGATGACAATGAATGGTCTAGTTGGATGAAACTTGGTGATAATGTGCTTCACATTGAGCTTCGCAAATGGGCTGATATCATGGTCATTGCTCCATTATCAGCAAACACCCTTGGCAAGGTAATTAAGAATGTTATTCGGTAAACAACTCAAGTGCTTATTGAATAAATGCTTTGGTCGTTTCTACAATTGAAGAGAAAATATGATTACGCTGTTTGCAGAAAAGTTGCAACTTATAAACTGCTTTCAATAGCTACCCTGCATAAATTACGAAGGGTTAAATATGTTTTTAGTCTCTTAACTTGGACGCGAAATTGGAATTAGTACCTATTTCAAACTTTGATAGAATTGGGTCCCAAAATTTTAAAAATGAATGGGTATAGTCCTTTTAACCTAATGGCATTAAATTTTTATGGGCTTCTTAAACGGTATTCCAGGTTAACATTTGATCTAGAACTAATTAAAACGGTGTAAACAACTCACTTCATTATAAAACATGTTTGACATGTTAAAAAAATTTAATGTAGTTGGATTAAAAGGATTATATATTCATTCGTTTTTGAAGTTTGAAAACCAAAATATATCAAAGTTTGGGACAATAACGAATTTCAATTTCGCATCCAAGTTTAAGGACTAAAAACATAGTTTAAAGACTAAAAACATATTTAATCCAATTACTTATATAATCTATTTCATTTTCTTTCCTAGACATTTGCACAAATGCTTATGTCATAAGATAAAGCCTAAATAAGTTATAAATGAGTTCTTCTGAGCATATAGTATACAAAATGGTGGTACATTGTCTTTTCTACATGGTCACAACAAGTTGAAGTTATAGCTTATATTTCTCCAAATAGATTAAACAAACTGGCATGTCTATGACATACCTAGTCTATGACACCGTGCAGGCAAGTTCAACAAAGGATGTGTTTTTCTTTCCATCTGTTGGTGTTCAGTTTTGTGTGTACATATTTTAAAGGGTTCAAATGAGTTTCTGTTAAAGTAAGTTGAATATATGTTGCTGTAGATTGCTGGAGGGTTGTGTGACAATCTACTGACATGCATTGTGCGAGCTTGGGACTACAGCAAGCCGTTTTTTGTTGCACCAGCCATGAACACTCTTATGTGGAACAATCCTTTCACCGAGCGGCATCTCATCGCCATTGATGAGCTTGGGATTTCTCTCATTCCACCTGTTACAAAGAGGTTAGCTTGTGGAGATTATGGCAATGGTGCCATGGCTGAACCCTCTACCATTTACTCAACTGTAAGGCTCTTCTATGAGTCAAAGGCTCAGCAAGGTAATGGTGATATCTGACAACGTTCACAATTGAAAACAAGTATCAATGGCTTCCTAGGACATGTCTTGGCCCCTTTCTTTTATTGCATTTCTATTTCTCTTACATCTAGTCTGATCATAGGTGGTGTGTATTATTTGGGACAAAACTTAGATGTTTTCATCTTTCGGTGCTTTTTAATGTTGTTCTCCGATTAGAAACAGAGTTTTATCTCAGTAATTTGGAAAGCAAAAAAGTTTACATCAAGTGAACATTGTTTATTGAGATAAATGTCTAATTCTGATTAGAGAACAACATCAAATGCACATGAAAAACTGTATCAAAGTTTTGTCGTATTTTTTATTGCAGAGGGATTGTGCTGCAGATTCCTTTATGTATCAATATTGGTCCATGTTCATCTCCTTAATCAGAGGACCATCTGAACTTTCTTATGCAGAGAAAAAAAAAATCAGAACATTTTATGCAGATTGCACATAATGCCAACCTTTTAATAACCAATGAGTTTTCATGAAATGTAACATCTATAAAAATAGAATGCAGAGTGGTTTTTCCATAGCAATTATTGAAATTTCCTAAATGGGTAAAATATTTACTCTTGGAATATCATTGTTTGAGATTTTTTAGGTAAAATATTTTGAAAAATGTTATCTTTGTTTTCATCTTTATACTCCTTAACACACAGTAGGTAAAATGATGATATGTCAAGGTGTGCAAGTTTATCAATTTTAATCAAACACAATATGCCATCAAATCTGGTACCTTGTGATGAGATTGAATCTGACCCCATTTAAAGGGGTTTCCAATTTAAGTTCAGTAAAAGTATGGTTCAATTTTTTTTTTATAAAAGATTATTGATGCAATTAATTATTACTTCTAAACAGTTAATACCATCTTAATTGCATGAATGTTTTTTTTTTTTTTTATAAAATTATAATTTTAATTGAAAAAACAAAATGTTTGTATTAATTGGAAAAAAAAATGATGTTGATATTTGGAATACAATCCAAAATTAAATGTTCATGTTAATTGATGGAGAAATCAATTTTGTTTGTATCATCAATTGGTAACACTAGTTGCAATGCATATTTACACCTGAAGTCGCTTTCTTGCACAACCACCACTCATTTCAAATGACAATAATTTTATCATATAAGCTACAGAAAATTGTGTATATACTGTATAATTTGTTAAAAAAAATTATATTTCTTTTCAAGTGATAAATTATCTTGTGTATATATAATTATTTTAAAATCGTATGAGTTAGGATTCATTGCTTATACACAAGTTTATCATTGACAGTGTATGAAAAAAATTTAACTCAGAAAGACTAAACATTCATCTATTGTATCATTAATTTTATTTTATCATTAATCACAAGCTAATTTGTTGAGATTATTACTCTATAAAGCTGAATTTAAGGATACTTAAAAACCCGAGTTTAAGGAATTAATAGTGGACAATAAATAACAAGAATTATCACACAAACGCACCTTTTATTATCTCTGTCTAAGACGAAATAATTTATAATAAACAAATCAAATTTTCTCGTTTATTATTGTTAAAATATGCAAATGAATGAAATGAAGGTTAAATATGTTTTTTGTCTCTTAACTTTCAATAAATTTTGGAATTAGTCTATTTCAAAATTTCGAACCAATTTATTTCTTTATTTTTCGAAATACGTGAATTCAATCATTTTGATCAAATTTTGTTAAGCTTATTTGACATTTCAAACACGTTTCATAATAGTATTTGACTTAACATTAAAGTAAAAATGTTTCAAACAATATAAACAACTCAAATACAATTCTGAAATGTGTACAAAACATCATATAAACCTAACAAAATTTGACTAAAAGTATTAAATTAACGTATTTCAAAAGATGAATGACTAAATTAGTCCAAAATTTTAAAATAGACTGTTAGGTTACGGCTACAACTATTCTAAAATGTGAGAGAGGGAAGAGAAAACTAATAAAAATGTTTTTTCTGCCCTTCATTCATAACAAAAGCAACCCTAAATAAGGTTGTAATGGGTCAGGTGTGTCCCTGGATTACAGAAACATTCGTATGTTATTTTGGGCTTCCAAACCATAACTAACATAATTAAAACGTGATCACCAAAACTAACTTAAATGAAATCCTTCATCCAGTGAGGTTTTTTATGCTCTCTTATGGGCCTTGTGGTGGTATTGGGTTGTGTTGTATCATTGCCTACCCCTGAAGATTGCACTTTGTCCTCAAAGTGGGGAATGGAGGGAGTTTGGGCCGAAATGGGTGGCATTGGTGAAGTGGGTATTGGGCTAGGGTTTAATGTGTGGGGTTGGTCAATGTTCTGGATGGTTGTGGGGTTGTGTGGCTCGAGGAGGTTAGGTGGGGAATTAAATTGGGGAGCCGTTGGAGTGGGTTGAGGTAGCACGGTTTTATTGGAGAGTGTGGGAGGTGGAGTTAATGTGGTAGGTGGCAAAAGTAGATAATGGGTTTTGAATATGCGGGAGGGTTGTAGAGAAGGGAAACTCGAGGGGGTTAGGTGAGCTAAATTGGGGGACAGCTGGATGGGGATGAGGTGGCACATTTTCAGTGGAAGGTGGGCGGTGTAATTAAAGTTGTAGATGGGGAATGGGTTTGCACGTCTAAAGGGTTAGATACGGGTGAGTTAAGGGGAGGGTTTTCAGAATTGGAACGTGAGATTGGGGTTGCACAGGGAGGGTTCCATCTAAAGGGTCTTAACATCGAAACATGAAACATCGGGTGGACGCGTGAGGTAGGGGGAGGCGAAGCTCATATGCGACCATGCCTATGCGGCAGAGGATTTGGTAAGGACCTGAGTAGCGGGGTGCGAGTTTGGCGCAGGGTCGACGATGGATCGAGTGTTGACGGTAAGGTTGGAGGCGAACCCAGACCTAGTCATGGACCTCAAAACTTCTGTCCGAGCGGTGACGGTTGGCTTGATCGGACATACGTTGACGAGTGCGTCAGAGGTTGTTTTTGAGGTTGTCAGGGACAAGCGTATGTTGGTTAAGGAGGTCCGAAATGGTGGTGCCAGCGCGCGGTGTATGTAGCATGTCGAGGGTCGTGGGTGGGGGTCGACCATATAGTGCTTGGAACGGTGAGGTGCAATGGCAGAGTGGTAAGATGTGTTGTACCACAATTCTGCCAAATGCAGGTATTGGTACCAACTGTGCGGGTGCTCACTGGTGAAGCATCACAGGTAAGCTTCTAAGCCTCTATTCAACACTTATGTTTGACCGTCGGTTTGGGGGTGATATGGGGAACTGAACTTGAGAGTTGTTCCCTGTGCTTTAAACAGGGTACGCCAGAATGTGCTGATAAAGAGTGGGTCTCGATCAGAGATGATGGACTTGAGAATTTCATGAAGGCGGCAAATCTCAATGGAGAAGCGACGAGCCAGATTTGGGGTAGTGAAACTTGTGGGCAAGGCAATCAGATGTGCGTACTTGGTTAAGCGGTCGCATATAACCCAAATAATAGTGTGGCCTGCAGATGCTAGTAAGTGTGTGATAAAGTCCATGGAGAGGTCTTCCCAAACCTGAGCAGGGGTGGGTAGGTTGAATTAATCCTTGTGATTTATGGGGCAGGTATTTGTTGCTTTGGCAAATGGAGCATTGTTGAATGAAGGTTTTGACATCCTGACTCCACCCAGGCCAGTAAAACGAAGCTGCAACTCTAGAAAGGGTGGGTTTGAGTCCTGAGTGACCCGCCGTAGGTGATGCATGGAGTTCATAGAGGATGCACTGTCGAAAATCTTGTGTAGCTGGGAGGAATATGTGATTTTGAAAAAATAAGATCCTTTGGCATGTTGAGAAGAGACTAGGTAATCGGTGGTCTTTAGTGCAGGATTGAATGAGGGCCTTCCCTTCAGAGGTGGAATAAAAGTGTTGAAGTTCTTGAAGGAGGTTTGGAACGGGAGAGGATATGGCTAGTAGCAGTGAAGGGTTGGGGGTCTCTTGGCGGGATAGTGCATCTGCAACAATATTCTGTTTTCCAAGTTTGTATAAGATTTCAAAATCATAACCTTGTAGTTTAGCTGTCCATTTCTGTTGTTCTGGTGTTTGTATGGTTTGGGAAAGGAGTGTGTTTAAGCTTTTCTGATCTGTGAAAATTTTGAAATGGTTGCCCAACAAGTACTGACGCCATTTCTTGACTGATTCTGTGATTGCATACATTTCTCGTACATACACTGATGCGGCACGTAGACGGGGGCACATTTTTTTGCTGAAGAAGGTGAGTGGGTGGTCATTTTGATTGAGGATAGCGCCAATGGCAACGACTAATGCATCAGTTTCGAGGGTGAATGGTTCAGTGAAGTTGGGAAGATGTAGGGTAGGTATTTCGGACATATGTAGTTTGAATTGTGTAAAAGCTTGTTAGGCCGATGAATGCCATGTAAACTTGTGATCATGTAATAAATTCGTGAGAGGAGCGGTGAGTGTGGCGTAATGGTGTACAAACTTGCGATAAAAACCGGTGAGGCTGAGGAAACCGCATAACTCCGTGTGTGATCATGGTGTGGGCCAGTCATTGATGGCCTTCACTTTGTTTGGATCAGGGGCCACTCCGTCAGATGAGATGAGGTGGCCCAAGTAACTCACTTGTGTGGTAGCAAAACTGCACTTAGATAAAAACTGTAGCCGAACCTAATTCATCGAGCAATTCATCGATGGTGGGAATAGGAAAACGGTCACAAATAGTGACAGCATTAAGGGCTCTGTAGTCCACACAAAATCTCCATGTGCCATCTTTTTTGCAGACTAAGAGTACTAGGGAGGAAAAAGGGCTAGTACTTGGTTTGATGAAACCTTGTTCAAGCATTTCTGAGATTAATTTGGAAATGGTATCCTTTTGGGGGTGAGGGTAACAGTATGGTTTGACATTAATGGGAGGGGTTTGTAGGCTTATATCTAATGGGAGTGGTGAAGTGGAGGGAGGTTCCATAAATAATAGGTGGATGGAGGCCACGGCATGGATGGAGAGGAATTGGCAAAATTGGTGATAACTAGCTGGGGTGGCTAAAGTTGTAGTGGTGGCTTGGAGCGTAATGTGTTGGTTGTGGTGAGTGAAAGCGATACTTGGGATGGAAAAATCAGATGTGATGGGTCCCAAGGTGCGTAACCATTCAATGCCTAAGACAACATCTGCTCCTTCAATGGGGAGGAGGTAAAAAGGGATGCAAAATGTAGAGTCCTGAAAGGAGATATTCACTGAAGGGCAAAGGCCTTGATAGTTAATGAAAGCACCGTTGCCTACCATCACTGAAAAGGGAGGGGTAGGTTTAATTGGTAGGTGGAAGTGATTGGCAATTCGAGGTTGCAAGATATTATGGGAACTACCAGAGTCAATAAGGACTATGACAGGGAGGTTATGGATGATGCCTTTGAATTTTAGGGTTTGAGGGGATGGAGTTCCTGTGAGGGCTTGAGTGGAGAGATGAAAATGGACAAGGTCATGGGTTTCGGGTATTGTGGGTGAATCAATGGGTGGATCTGGGTCAGGTAGGGTGTCAGGATCATCCAAAAGTAATAAGAATCTAGAGGTAGAGCATTTGTGGCCAAGGATGAACTTTTCATCACAATTGTAGCAGAGCCCTTGGGCTCGATGTTCTTGTAATTGTGTTGGTGTGAGACGTTTAATAGGAAGGGTAAAGGGTGTGGAGTTGGTTGGGGTTGTTCGATTAGGTGTCGAGGTGGAAGGGTTAAAGGGGTTTGTATGAGAGGTTGGGCGGAAGGGTTTAGGTTTAGAGTCACGAAGTTTATCCTCAATGACTTTGGCCAGGCCAATGGCTTGAGAGATGGAGTAAGGGTTGAGGATGGTGAGTTCTTGTCGAATTTCAGGTTGAAGAACTTGAAAGGAAGTAGTTGAGGATGGTGTCTGGAGAGAGGCCAATAACACAATTACAATTTTTTTCAAAGCGAGTTTGATATTCAGTTACAGTGTTGTGTTGTTGTAGCTTAAAAAGTTTGGCTTGATGGTTAGTGTAAGAAGAAGGGCCAAAACGGAGTTCAAGGGAACGAGTGAATGAGGGACAATCGGTGAGGAGATTGTTTTGGTGCATCCATTTAAACCAGCTAAGGGTTGGTCCTTTCATATGGAAAGCTACCATGGATAAACAGTGTTCAGGAGGTATTTGGTAGAAGGCAAAATATTGATCAGCTTGGAATAACCAATCTAGGGGTTCACGGCCTTCAAAAAAATCGAGTTGAAGGTTAGGTGGTCTAATCAGTGGTGGTAGGGGAGCAGCAAGAGAATGGGGAAGAGGTTGTGTTGTCATGGTCGTGGAGTAGTGTGCTTGGGCATGGAATGGGGGGAATATAAGGAATGGAGGTGGAAGATGAACCAGGAGGGGTTAAGGATGATACCTGCTCAAGAAGGGCTGAGAGGGAGGGCTGTAGGGATTCCTGTTTGGTTTCTATGGCATCTTGACGTTGCTTTTGGGACTCCATATGAATTTGGATGGCAAAAAGGCGATCTTGAATGGCATGAAGAATGTCTTCTATTTCTTTAGATTGGGGTTTGGAAGGCATAGAGAAAGCAATGAAAGCACCAATGTTAGATTACGGCTACAACTATACTAAGATGTGAGAGAGAGGGAAGAGGAAACTAATAAAAATGCTTTTTCTGCCCTTCATTCATAACAAAAACAATCCTAAATAAGGTTGTAATGGGCCAGGTGTGACGATAAAAAAAATATTCTATTTATTTATTTATTATAGTATACTTATAAATATTTAGAGGCGAAAATTTATACACTAAGATATAATTATATTTAAAATATTCACATTTATATATATATTTACAATACTATATACTTCCTATAT
>Ga0214543_1002704_pt1 | contig 34854 bp, 31 predicted proteins | sample CNSS2metaG_FD_160094 | JGI IMG/M metagenome (GOLD analysis project Ga0214543, IMG submission 160094) | Root nodule microbial communities from cowpea collected in UCLA plant growth center, Los Angeles, California, USA - CNSS2 | ecosystem: Host-associated > Plants > Roots > Nodule | place: USA... | reverse complement strand
GCTTGACATAATGTTTGCATTTGTTTCATTTGAATGGTAGTTCACCAATACCAAAATATAAAAAAAAAAAGCGAAACAAAATAATATGGTCATATCAAGAAAGAAAAAAGAGAAGCAAAAGTTTATAGAATAGGAATAAAAGGTCAAAATATAAAAAAAAAGGTGAACAAAAAGAAGTCAAACAAATATTGAATGAAACATTATTTAAATACCTTTGTTCCAAACAACCCTCACATCACTTTTTTTAGCCTTCACTATCATTTACTTCCATACTCCTAGCCTTGGCCACGATACAAGCCCAATAAAGTCCACACAAATCAAAGATTGGATGTTATCTTTCGAAGGTTTTAATTTAGAGGAAAAATTTTTATTTGCTAATGGGTTTGTTCTAAAAAAATTATAAAAAAAGTATTGAAAAAGTGTGTTCAGAGATTTTCTTTTAAACATTAGGGCAATTTATGTTTGGTTGACATGTTTTCAAAGCTCCAAAATTAGCATGGGCAATCAAGCAATCTGGTTAAATTTGGGTTGTCCCCTTTCATTCATTCTTCATGAAATTCCATTTTTGCCCATACAGTATCCTCTGCTTTAAACCTTGACCAACCTTAACATAGTCCATCTTTATCAATCCCACACCCAAACTAGGGCATTTACTTTGTTTGTAATTCATATATTCCCATCATTCAATCTGAATCGGGGCATTAATTTAAATTAAAGACTATGATCACAATAGGGGCAACTTATGAAGACCTCGTCATTTTTCAATCTTCTTAATTGGGAAAAGCCAAACACGTTTTTAAACCCTAAGACCATCCTAGGCTTTTACACTAGAGGCAAATTTTTTGAAGTCCCTATCATTTCTTTCATACCATCAACAACTAGGGAAAGCCCAAACATATTTTGTGCCCCGAGTCCAATTCAAATTGGGGCAACTCCTTAGTTAATCTTCATCACCTCATCCAAACCTTTTCAAGCCCTTGACAATTTCATGGATGTCATTTAAATAATGTTTCAAAAGAAATGATTAAAAAAATGTGTTCATTAGTAAACTGATTAGACCAAAGAAATTATTCGAAAAAGTAAAAAAAATCAAAGTAGAATGATTCCATGAATTTGAAATAACAATGAAATGGGGATCAATTCGAATTTGTTTTCAAAAAAAAATGCAAAAGAAAAATTCATACATAAGGTATTTGATACATCATACCAAGTCATATATACATGAGTCATTCATATTTGTGAATAAAATATTTTCCACTTTTCCAATCAAAACCTTCTTCACTCATATGAATGGTTATTGAATCCTTTCATTTTAGAAGGAAGAAAATAAAAAATACACAAATTTGTTTTTATGATGTTTCTCAAATTTATGGTCCTTTTAATTCATATGAATGACCAATATAACCTAAGTCCAGTTTCCATTAGCCCCCAAGCCTAATTCTCACACTGGTCCCCAAGCCTAGTTTTCACACTGGCCCCCAAGCCCAGTTCCCACACTGGTCTCCAAGCCTAGTTTTCACACTAGCCCCCAAGCCTAGTTTTCACACTAGGCCTCAAGCCCAGTTTCCACACTGGTCTTCAAGCCCAGTTTCCACATTGGCCCCAAGCCCAGTTTCCATCTTGGCCCCTAAACCCAGTTTTGTCTGGCCTCACATATTTTTTTTTCTAGCCTCTAAGCCTCGTTTTCCTTGCTTTCAAATTAAAATAAAGGAAAAATGAAAAAAAACAAATTTCAATCATGCATCCACGTATCCATGTAAGCATATCATATAGTTTCAAAAAGAAAATCATAACATGTCATGCATCATCACATCATGTCATCCATCATACTCCACAAAATCATTGAAAATCATTTCAAAAAATAAATAAATAAAGAAATTTAAAAAAAAAAGTCAGCAATGAAATTTTTTTGTGTAAGTCTCACAAATGTTAGGCATTCATGCGGTGTTTGTTCATACTTCAAGATCAAATTCAGGTTCTCCTTTTATACATCAAGACCCTCTATGAGACAATGGTCATTGATTTCCTTATGTTTACATCAAGACCCTCTACGAGACAATGGTCATTGATTTCCTTATGTTTACATGAAGACCCTTTGTGAGGCAATGACCATTGATTTCTTTGTCACATCAAGACCCTCTACGAAGCAATAGTCATTGATTTCCTTATGTTTACATCAAGGCCCTCTGCGAGGCAATGGTCACTGATTTCCTTATGTTTACATCAAGACCCTCTACGAGGCAATGGCCATTGATTTCTTTGTCACATTAAGACCCTCTGCGAAGCAATAGTCATTGATTTCCTTATGTTTACATCAAGACCCTCTATGAGGCAATGGTCATTGATTTCCTTATGTTTACATCAAGACCTCTATGATGCAATGATCATTGATTTGTTTGTCACATCGAGACCCTCTGCGAAGCAATGGTAATCGATTCCTTTACATCAAGGCCCTCTATGAGGCAATGATCATTGATTTCTTTGTCATATCGAGGCCCCCTGGGAGGCAACGGTCATCGATTCCTTTACATGAAGACCCTGTGCGAGACAATGGTCATTGATTTCTTTGTTACATCGAGGCCCCCTACGAGGCAATGGTCATCGATTCCTTTACATAAAGACCCTTTGCGAGACAATGGCCATTGATTTCTTTGTCACATCGAGGCCCTCTCCGAAACAATGGTCATTGATTTATTTCCTTTCGATATAGACCCTCTCCTTGGGATTGGTCTAATCTATTTTTTCAAAAAGTCAGAAAAGAAAATAATAAAGCAAATTGATTTGTCAGATCGGGACCCTCTACGTGGTAATGGTCACCGAATCTTTTAGATATAGACCCTCTCCTCGAGATTAGTTTTTCAAATAGACAAATTTACAAAAAGAATATGGTTTTTCAGATTGGGACCCTTTACATGGTAATTGTCGTTGAATCCTCTACATATAAACACTCTCCTCGGGATTGGTCTGTTTTTTTCAAAATGTAAAAAAAATGGTGTGTTGAATTGGGACCCTCTACTTGGTAACGATCACCTAGTTCTTTTCTTTCAGAGACAGACCATCTCACCTGGATTGGTCAAGTTTGTCTTCAAATCTGTATTCTTTTGAAACCCGAATGAAATTAGTGTCTTTATCTTTACTTATCTTTTACTACGACGATAATATGAAAAGGTCAAACTTTCATATATCTAGTAAAATCTAAGTAAAGAGGGACTATTGTCAACACCCAATTTTGTCCGGATGAATAAATTTATTTTCAATAAATAAATAAATAAAATAAAATAAAAAGTTTTTTTAGTTCATGGAAAATAAAAAAGGGTGAAATAAAATTTTCTTCACAAATTTTTAAACTTTAATTTTAGCAAAAAAAGAGATGAAAAGAAAAAGAAAATAAAAAAAGAAAAAACAAGGAAAAAAGGAAGAGCTCAATTTATTTTTAATTATCACACTCATTTTCATGAGTTCAACAACTCAACATATCTTCTACCATTATTCTGATAGAGAAATTAGTGATATGATTATAATAATTAAAAAGCAATATCTCTTCATATAATTAGAATCAATATTACTAATTGAGATTGATTTTGTGCTCTGATTTATTAATGGTTAGAATCAATATTACTGATGTTGTTTGATATTGTGCTCTGATTTGCTATGATTTGATTCCCATAATGTGCTACATGACCAATTTCTTCCTTATATTGTTCATTACAATTAAGGCTAGGATTGCATTTATATTGCAATTTGTTAATATAAATAGATAGTCTATCACATGAAAAAGGATGAAAAGCAAAAATATATAGAAACAAAATATTCTCTACTCTTCCTCTCTCCCTCTCATTACCACTCACACAGCCACACCACCTTTTTTTATCTCTCTTAAAAAAGAAAACAAAAATATTGGAAAAGGAGTAAAAAAAAGAGAAGAGAAAAGGTGAAGAGATATTGAAAATTTTTTAGGGTACGTCATTACCAGTTTTTTTCTTTTTTCTTTTGATTTATTTTTCCAATTTTCATTATATTATTTTAAATCATTAAAAAATATTTTTTCCCATTTCTTTGTGTTTGTCCGGCCGCTCGCGTCACGTGACACCCTATTTAGACTTTTTGTTTTTTTTTCTAAAAATTATATAAAGATCTAAAAATAAAAAAAGCTTTCTTTATTTACTCTTTGATATCTATCTGGTTGTTCACGTTGTAGTGACATCCACATCCACTTTCAAATAACTTTTAAAAAAAATATAAAAAAATAATTAAAGATTAAAAAAATGAAAAAATAAAGATTAAAAAACAAAAGAATTTATTTTCAGTGTTTGTCTAACTGCTCGCTTCGCGTGACACCAATTTTAAAATAATTCAAAATACTAAAATTTAAATAAAAAGGTTTAAAAATTATCAAAAAAATCAAATCTTTTCTCAAATAGTTTTTTCATAAAGAACTATGTAACCCTGATTCTTCATTGTGAATGGAGATACGTAGGAGCGAGGATTAGTCCTCGTCGGGCCCAAAAAACTAAAAAAATATTTTTGTTTCTTTTGTAAATTCATTTATTATTATTATTTTCGGGGAAAATAAATATTTTGAAAAAACCACATAACTTTTGCACATTTAATTAAAGGTACCGTCATAGGACGAACGCTCTAGGGTGCTAATACCTTCCCCATGCGTAACCGACTCTCTGACCCAAAATCTGGTTTTTTGCAGACCTTGTTTTATCTTTTTTGGTTTTTCTGTAGTTTTCCAAAATAAACTATGGTGGCGACTCCAAACTCTGTTTTTCTCAAATTTAATTTTTTGTTTGTCGTCTTGTCACGATTTTGGTAACGTCACCATTTAAGGGGCATAATAACATCATAAACTCCAATTGAAGGATATACATATTCTACTAAGCCTTGCACATATACAAATTAAACTAGGCAATTTACAGACTGAAGCAAGCCCCAAGGGCTTGGTATGACAAGTTTAAAGACACTTTATTGAGATGAGGCTTTCAAAACACCAAGAGTGATTTGTCATTCTTTGTTCTTAGAGAAAATGATCATATCATACTCCTTCCCATATATGTTGATGACATAATAATTACAGGAAGCTGGTGGAATGTACCTTAAACATTGCTCAATCAAACATTGCTTTCTCTTTCAAAGACCTTGGCCTTCTACACTACTTCTTGGGAATTGAAGTACACAGAGATGCTGGTGGAATGTACCTTAAACAAACAAAGTACATTAGGGATATAATCAAGAAGTTTAATAGGGAAAAAGCTTCATATTGCCCTACACCAATGGTAACAGGGAAAAAATTCACTACTAAAGGAGAACTTATTGCTAACCCTACACTATACAAACAAGCTATAGGTGCATTACAATATCTGACCAATACTCGACCGGACATAACATTTTTTGTCAACAAACTCAACCAATATATGAGTTCCCCAACCATAGATCACTAGCAAGGAATAAAAAGAATATTGAGATATCTTCATCGTGCAAACCCTCAACTGATCTTGAAATAACTGGATTCTCTGATGCAGATTGGGCCACTAGCATAGATGATAGGAAATCCATAACATGATAGTGTGTTTTCCTTCGAGAGACATTGATCTCATGGGCCTCAAGAAAACAAAAAGTGGTGTCACGGTCAAGTACTGAGTTAGAATACAAAGCTTTAGCTGATCTAGCAGCAAAAGTAACTTGGATCAAATCACTTCTAGATGAGCTGAAATTTCTTATGCCTAGAAAGCCAGTTTTGTGGATTGATAACTTGAGTGCTAAGGTACTAACATCCAATCCAGTGATGCATGCTCGGTCTAAACATATTGAGATAAATGTTCACTACATTCGTGATCAAGTGCTTCAGAATCAAGTCACAATAGCATATGTGCCCACAACAGATCAAATTGCAAATTGTTTAACCAAACCTCTCACACACAAGGGTCAACATTTTGAGAGACAAACTAGGGATGACCGAGTCACCTCAGTTTGAGAGAGGGAGTTAGAGAAAGTTGTGATTCTAATTATTAGAATCAATACCAGAGATATTATGTCAATAATATTATCCCAATATCCCTAGTATTATGCCCGTGTATTATTTTTCATGTGTGTTGTAACATCCCTAAGGAATATTACTTTTAAGTAAATAAAAATGAATAATAAAAATAAAATATAACACGGTAATATCAATATAAGCTCATTTATAATCGCATATTCCCAAAATTCGCGGGAAAATAAAACTTTAATTATAACATAATTAAAGTATTTGCAATTACATTATTACAAATATCCATCAAAGTTCAACATGATTAAAAGTACATCAAAAGCCCAAAAATATGTAAATTCTTACAAAATCCCTAGGTAGCCCCTACATTCCGCCTCTAAGCATCTCCTAGTTCACCTGTTAAATCATCTGCTCCCGAATAACAAATTATCTGATCATCGCCACACACACACAGATAGGGTGAGCTATGCACAGATATATAAATACATAAAACATAAAATAAATATGTTAGCCATCCAAAAGAAGCTAACCTCCCTAAAGTATTTCATTATTTTCAAATTACCTATCCCTAATCTCACAATCCTTCATGAGTCATATGCATCTACTAGGTCTTGGGACTTTACTGTGCTCCCACGAAACTAACCCAATCGTGGTCCAACCCTATGAGCATATCCTGCTCATAGTCCTGCCCTACAGACTCCTCGTCTGTAGTAAAACATCCAAGCCTCCCTCACTCGGACCATGGCACGCACGCAATCACCACACTATGGACTCCTCGCCCAATAGCAGCAGACGGGAACATAATAGTTCCTTGCCCATCGTGCGTCTGACGCATGTAATAAGCATACTAAGGACTCCTCGTCACTTAGCAGCCGACGGGAACTACATAGTTCCATGCCCATCATGCGTCCAACCATCAAGCACATCCCAGACCCCTATTGGACTTAGTCCATGAAGCCCAAACCCCACAAATACAAGCATATAATTCTTATAATTTAGAAACTCACAAACAAACAGTCCATACATCACCCATATACACAAACTCGGAGTACACTCACTTAAGCTAGAGCTCTTCGCCTAGGCTAGCTCGTCAGCCTCGCTTAAGCCGCCCCACCTCGCTTGAGCGAGTGTTCAATAGTGACTTCACCACCACATATCGCTTAGGCGAGCTCTTCTCGCCTGAGCGAGTCCTACTTGCGCCCCAAAACACCCAGCCCTCGCCTGAACGAGAATTAAACTTAGAATTTGCATTATACTACTTCGTGAACTCGCTTAGGCGAGCCACTCTCGCCTAGGCGAGAGTATCCATCGCTCAGGACTCAAAACTTCTTGCATGGGCGAGAAGTCGCGCTCAAAATGGTACAAGCTTCCTTGTGGACTCGCTTAGGCGAGCCACTCTCGCCTGAGCGAGACTACGTTTCGCTCAACTCCAGCCTTGGTCGCCTGAGCAAATTGCGCAATCCTAAACCCTGAATGAACTCCTGCAACTCTCGCCTAGGCGAGTAGGAGTCGCTTGGGCGAAACTTGCAGAGTTTCGTCACTATGTAAGATCTGCAGAATTTAATTAATTAAATAATTAATTAATTAATAAATGCGGTTAGGTAGAGCATTTATGACATTAAATTTTGTTGTGTATGACGTGGAAAAGTACTAGTTCAAGTGGTTGAGAGTACTTTGGTTGTATGAGAGGACTTGGGTTCGAGTCCTATGTGTGTCCATTGTGTGTTATTTAGTTATTATTGTTTTAATAATATGTTGGGCCACACTCCGTATGAGATAATGCTTGAATTGTATGTGTTAGCAAGAAACATGAGTTGGCCTGATGGTTTAGAATTGATTTGACTTTGGCATGGTGTGGGTTCGAACCTAGGTGGACTCAAATTTAACTTTCTTTCTTTGGTCATGTTGTTATAATGTGGTCTGAATGAATTGGTACGATTTGATGTGTTTTTGGGACAGATGGCTGCTGTTAAGAGCGTATCGTAGTGCCCAAGGTCTGCACTTCTCGCTCAATCGAGCCAGACTCGCCTAGGCGAGAATTGCAGAGATGCAACATCAGGTTCTTCTCGAGCATCTCGCTTAGGCAGGGTGTCAGGTTCTTCTCGAGCATCTCGCTTAGGCAGGGTGTTTTGATTTTTGGGAGACTGGCCATCTCGCTTAGGCGAGTGCGTCTTGCCTAAGCGAGAACCCGTGTGTGTTTAAGTGTTTTGGATGCACCTCTCGCGCATGCGAGGTTTTATATTTTGGGCGAAAATGCGTCTCGCTCAAGCGAGAGCCTCTCGCCTGAGCGAGGATTTGAAGCATGTTCTGACGTTGGCTTAACTCGCAGCCCAAGCGAGAGATCTGACTCTTGGGCGAAATGTTCGAAACTGTGTTTGAACGTGGGGCTCGCTTAGGCGAGGTAACCTAGCCTAAGCGAGATGAACTGGAGTGCTTAGGCGAGAACTGGGAGATTAAGCCTAGGTTGGATGGATGTGGCATAAGGGCAACCAAATTTTGGTGGTATTGGATTGACGGAGTTGAATGGTGATGTTGGTCTATAAGGCTCCTAAGATATCTCAATGGTGGGCTTGCTGGTATTCCATGGGTTGTGGCCCGGAACGTATCCTTGAGTTATGGCTCAGGATAGGGGTTAAGCATGTGGCATTCTATGGGTTATGGCCCGGAATGACTTCCTTTGAGTGGTGGCTTGGGATAGCGGATGAACACGAGGAACCTTGAGTTGTGGCTAGGGTTGGCGAGTGTGCTAGTATGAGTGTGCTGGTTGTGGCCAGTACAGATGGGTCCAGAAGGATTGCCCTCCTCAGTGAGTCACTGACGAGTTTGGTAGTCCTGGGATGTTGCGGACTATGTTCGTATTTGGGAACTCCACCTGCCGTTACGGTGTGATCCGTAGCATGGTTTTTGCACGTGCTCTATTGGTTGTGGCTGATAGGTGTGGCAGCAAGGCGCTTTGAGATACTTAATAGGAGATGTAGAAGACTGCTAACATGGTTGTGGCCATGTGAAAGGACTGGAACGAGGTTCCCTGATATACTTTACTATACATGGTGGTGGCCATGTGGTGGGAAGGTAACGAGTCTTCCACGAGGTGTATCGATGTACATGGTACTGGCCATGTGATGGGAATGAAGCAAGCATTGGGGGTAATGAAAGGATATTACATATGGTTGTGGCTATGCAGTATAAAGGAAGAGTTGTACTATTGACATAATGTTTTATCTATTATACATGTGTATATGTGTTTGGTACACTTTTATATGTTTCTTTTGTTAGCTCACCCTATCTGCTTGTGTTTGGCGATGATCGTGTACGCGGTACACGTGAGCAGGTGATGATGCAGGTGGAGCTGGTGAGGCTTAGCTACGGAGAGGGGATGATCATGGGATTTTATTACTATGTTTTCTTGACTTTGGATTTTTAAATAATATGTAAACGTTTGAGAGATTCTGGAACATTATTTCACGTTGTAAGCTATGAGACAATGTTTATTATACGATGTTAAAAGTTTTAAATTTCCCTGTGTTTTGGGAAATGAGGTATTATTAATTATTGTGTAATTAATTCTTTATTTTATTTTATTAAATTCGTAATATCCTGACGGGATGTTACACACTGCGTATGCACCACTAACACCAAACAGATACCAATTCACAATGCAATCATGTTCATTATCTCCGATTCATCAATCAAACCATAAAAACACAATTTAAACACATTTGTGTCCTCAAAACACAGAAGTTGACCATAAATCAAAATATCAGTACCCAAAACCCTCCTCAAATTCTTGTTTCATACCCAAAAGACTTTACACTCCACATTCCATTCCCAAATTCCCAATTACAGTGTACATTATACCAAAAAATCACACCACATAAAAATCCAATTTAAGAACAAAACGCAGACACACAAACCATATGGAAATACACATAATTTCAGCACCCCTAACTTGTAATTCTGCAATGAAATTGGGAAGAAGAAGGTTCCTATTCCCCACACTTTGCTTCAGCCCTTTGCACACCCAAACTCTGCTCTCCCTCTCTCAATTCGTGCTCCTCTCCAAAAGCCAAATCAACAACTCCAGAAACCCTTCTTCTCTCCTAAAATTTGGCTTTTATAGGTGCCTTAATAATGGGTTTAAAAAATGAAACGAAAATGGGCTTAATTATGGTTTTAAATTCCTATTCAATGTTAACTATGGTTTATTCAAATTTTGTGATAACCATTATAATCTTATGACTATAATATCACTCAATAGTCACAATTATATTACCCAAAACAAAACAAGAATAATTCAAACAACACATCAACAGCATACATAGGACTCGAACTCAAGTCCTCTCACACAATTAAATACTCTCAACCACTTGAGCTAGTACTTTTCCACGTCACACAAGTAACATTTAATGCTATAAAGACTCTTTCTACCCGCATTAATTAATTAATTATTTATTTATTTAATTAATTAATTTTCACGGGTCTTACATTTCCCCCACCTTTAAAAGTTTTTGTCCTCGAATTAGGACTTACCAGCAAATAAGTGAGGATAAGACTTCCTCATGAGATCCTCCATCTCCCAAGTCATCTCTTGGGTTGCCTCGTCCTAGAGAACCTTCACAGTCCAAATCTCCTTCCCTCTAAGTTGTTTGACTTGAGAATCTAGAATTCTCACCGGTCCAACTCCCAGAGTCAGATTCTCACGCACTTGGATATCATCCTACTCCAACACATGAGTGGGATCTGCCATGTACTTCCTTAGCTGCGATACATGGAAGACATTGTGCAGGTTTGCTAAGTGAGGTGGCAATGCAATCTCGTACGCCACTAGTCCGATTCGCCTTGTAATCTGATAAGGACCGATGAATCGAGGAGTCAACTTCCTCGACTTAAATGCTCTCCCAATACCTATTGTAGGTGTAACCCTGAGGAACACGTGGTCACCAACCTCAAACTCAAGTTGCCTCCTCCTCTTATCTGCGTGGGATTTCTGCCGACTCTGAGTTGCACGCATCCGATCCTATATTACCCTTTTTTTCTCAATAGTCTGTTGTAAGAATTCTGGCCCAAGTACCCTAGACTCTTCATCCTGCTGCCAACACAAAGGTGTTTGACATCTCCTGCCATACAAGGCCTTGTAAGGTGCCATCCCAATACTTGAATGGTAGTTGTTATTATAAGTGAACTCCATCAGCGGTAGCACATCACTCCATGTCCCGAGGTGATCCAAGACACATGTTCTCAATAAATCCTCCAGAGACTGTATGGTTCTCTTAGACTGACCATCAATCTGAGGATGATATGCCAAGCTCATTCTCAGTTGAGTGCCCAAGGTGTTCTGTAGTGACTGCCAGAATCTCGATGCGAACCTCGGATCTCTATCTGAGATAATACTAGTAGGTACACCATGTAACCTGACTATCTCTTTAACATACAACTATGCTAGTTTATCCAGAGACATCTTCTGATTGATTGGCAGGAAGTAAGCGCACTTTGTCAATCTATCCACTATTACCCAAATAGAATCATGCCCCCTCATTGACCTTGGCAGGTGTGTAACAAAGTCCATGGAAATGCTGTCCCATTTCCACTGAGGAATGTCAAGAGGCTCCAACGTACCACCTGGCCTCTGATGCTCAATCTTCGCTTTTTGGCACAATAAGCAAGATGCTACATAATCTGACACATTAGTTTTCATACCAGTCCACCAGAAAGTCGCCTTCAAGTCCTTGTACATCTTAGTCATACCTGGATGTATGCTAAGACGACTCTTATGCCTTTCATCCAAGAGCATTTTCCTCAAAACTCGACTGCTGGGTACACACACCCTCTCTCTGAAACGCAGGATACCATCTCTGCCCATCTTGAAGTCCTTTCTCTTCTCTGTGCCCAACTCGCTAATAATCTACTACAGTTCCTGATCCTTACCCTGTTCCACCCGAACCTCATCCAGAAACTCATTAGTGATCCTCAACATGTTGCACCGTATATGACCTGCCTCCATATCCAGTCCCAAATTCATATCTCGCAGCTTCTCGATCAGCTCCAACTCCTTAATCATCATGGCCGACACATGAGCTCTCTTCCTGCTCAGGGCGTCTGCTACAACATTAGCCTTACCAGGGTGGTATAACAGCTCAAAGTCGTAATCCTTCAGGTATTCCATCCAGCGCCTCTGCCTCATATTCAGCTCCTTCTGATCAAACAAGTATTTTAAACTCTTGTGATCGTTGAATACCTGAAACTGTGCCCTATACAAATAATACCTCCATGTTTTGAGGCCAAAAACTAATGCAGCTAACTCCAAATCGTGCATCGGATAATTCTTCTCATGCACCTTTAACTGGCGAGACACATAAGCAACATGACATTTCTCCTGCATCAGCACGCATCCCAAGCCTTGATATAAGGTGTTCTTATGGGACCAAGTTGTACTTCACAAGTCTCGCGTACTATCTCGATGGTGGGATGCCAAGTGGGTCTTCTGTCTTCAGGGGGCCACGGTCACGGTGTAGGTGTGCCTGGAAAAGACACTCCGATGCCAAAGTCAGTGCTGAGTGATGTCAGTAGTTACAAAGAATATTTAATGCGTAATCAATGCATGGGATAATGTGCTATATATACCTTTTTTACCTGTGGGTCCTACCTTGGGTGGGCTTTTAGCCCAATATTCCCTTCTTGGCTATTCTTAGATCCAGTGTTGAGGAGGAAATTACCAAGAGATCCCTCAGGGGTAGGTGGTATTCGGCACTCGGTCATGAGAATGTTTATGGATGGTTGATCTCATCTTATTGATCGAAATGGTTACGTCATGGATTTGGATTGTCCTAAGTAGGGATACTCGTAGTGCAGGGTAGGCGGCTTAGGGAATTTGTTGCCATGAAAACCTCTTGTCCGTGATGGGGATGTCTGGAAAAGGATGTGGCTTCAGAGGTTCGCTGGTGGCTGCCTGGGGGAGGAGGGGCATTCTTTAGTACAAGGTATGTAGTCCGTAGTGTGTTTAGTGGTCGCGTACTATGGGAGGGGATGTCTAGCGAGAAGTGTGCGGCCCGGGTGTTTGTTGAGGGTCGCATGTTGAAGAAGAGGTAGCCGACATAGGGTGTGTGGCGGTTGGGTTCACTGAGGTTGCATGCTTAGGGGTGTGGAGGCCGTGTACCTTTGGTACGGTTGGGACATCAGCCTTCCAGTCTTGAGGAGGGAAATGACGCGTAGACTTTAGAGGCCGAGGTCGTGTACTTTGGGTACGGTTGGGACATAAGGCATCACAATACACCTCAAATATCTTGGTTGTGTCAAGAATAGCTAGTATCGGTGCAGTGGTCAATCTCCTCTTCATGTCCTCAAAACAGACTTCACACTCGTTTGTCCAAGAGAAAGGCTAGTCCTTTCTAGTGAGTTGAGTCAAGGGACTCACCATCTTGGAGAACCCTTCCACAAATCGCCTGTAATAACCCGCCAGACCCAAGAAGCTTCTCACCTCAGTAACTGTCTGTGGTCTCTCCCACTTCACCACTTTTCAATCTTCACTAGGTCCACTGCTATTCCCTGGGCTGAAATTACATGGCCCAAGAACTGTACCTCATCCAGCCAAAACTCACACTTTGACAGCTTCCCAAACAGTTTATGTTCTCTGAGAATTCCCAGCACCACTCTTAGATGCTCTGCGTGTTCATTCTAACTCTCAGAATATATCAGTATGTCATCAATAAACACGACAACAAACTGATCCAGGTACGGTCGGAATATCTTGTTCGTGTAGTCCATGAAAATAGCAAGAGCATTTGTCACCCCGAACGACATCACTACATACTCATAATGCTCGTAGCGTGACTTGAAAGCCGTCTTATGCAAATCCTCCAGTTTGACTAAGATCTGATGATATCCAGACCTCAAGTCAATCTTAGAGAACACTACGGCTCCCCTCAGTTGATCCAGCAAATCGTCTATCCTCGGTAGTGGATACTTATTCTTTATAGTCAGCTTATTCAACTGACGGTAATCAACACACAACCTCGAACTGCCATCCTTTTTCTTTACCAAGAGTACAGGTGCTCCCTAAGGTGATGTGCTCGGTCGAATGAACTTCTTCTCAAGCAAGTCTTCTATTTGCTTCTTCAACTCAGCCAACTCTGCTGGTGCCATCATATAGGGTGCCATGGATACTAGGCCAGCTCCAAGGATAAGATCAATGATGAAATCTACATCCCTACTCGGTGGCAATTCTGGTATTTCATCTGGAAACACATTTGTATACTCCTCCACTATTGGTATCATACCTCTTTGCGGTGCTATTCTTCTCTGTATGAGCTACTATCATAAAATAGGTGGCTCTAGCTTCCACTTCATTTATCGCTCTCTGAGCTGAGATTAACTCCAACCCTTCATGTTTTGGGAACACCAAACTGCGCCATCCACAATCAATTATAATCTGATTATTAGACAACCAGTCCATCCCCAAGATCACATCCAATCCCTCCAAAGGCAAGCACACCAAGTTCACCTTGAATTTGCGACGTGCCACCTCCATTGAACACCCAATGCAGACTAAACTGATAGCTACCTGACCCGAGGTGGGAGTTGAAACAAGCAACTCACACCCCAAATCACGTTTCACCAAATTCAATCTGCCCACACACGCATTAGAAATGAAAGAATGTGTTGCTCCAGAATCGAACAACACTAATACTAACTGACCCAACAATAAACACGGCTCGAGGATAAGGTTACCTGATTGAGTAGCCTCTGTGGAGGTTAAGGCAAAGACCCTACCGGCTGCTCTAGCCCTTTCTGTGGGTGATGCTGCTGGTTTCTTCACGCTCAGACTCTTCTTTTCTGGACAATTATTTGCAAAATGTCCTAGTTTGTCACATATGAAATACTTGCGACGGTCACCTGACCCTCCTTCTCCACCTGTCAGCTGAGGGCAATTCCTTTGCAGATGGGGTCCGCCACACTGATAACAAGTGGGACCCTGAGATGTCTGTGGTCGGCTGTAAGGCTTTTTTATCTATCTAGCCTCTGCGACATTTTTTTGATGTCTACTCACGGGACTTGGACCCTTCTCAAGATGCTCAGCACTCTTCGCCTGCTCCACCAAAACTGGAAACCTCCTCTCCCGCAATGGTGTCACCACCTTCTTAAGCTCATGTTTGAGTCCTCATTCAAACTTCAAACATCTCCATTCTTCTGTAATATTCTGTGAGTAGTACCTTGCGAGATGTTCAAATTTATTCACGTACTCCTGCACTGTCATATCTCTCTACTACAGCGCGAGGAACTCTGCCTCCCTGTCCTGCCTGGCTGTATCAGGAAAATATTTCTCCAGGAACCGCGTCCTGAAGCTAGTCTTCATCGGGAGAGGCTTTGCTAGTGAACTCCGCTGGCTTGTGGCGTAGGAAGTCCTCCACAGTTGGCACCCTAATTGGTGCAGTCGTCGTTCTAGGCTGTGCTGCTACAGGTGTCTGCATCGCATCCACCATCCGGTGAATAGCCTTCGCGATGTCATCAGCACCACTACTCCTTCTCCTCTTGTTATCAGCCATAGCCTGGATACGTCACATTACAACTGTTAAAACCAATTCACTTAGTTAAACAAAGCCACTCATCTCTTACCAACATGCAAATAAATCACACACACAATCAAACGATAAGCTCACTCCCCAAAAGCCCTATATATTTTTAAAATATTTTCAAAACTCTTGCTCTGATACCAATTGTAATATCCCTAAGGAATATTACTTTTAAGTAAATAAAAATGAATAATAAAAATAAAATATAACACGATAATATCAATATAAGCTCATTTATAATCGCATATTCCCAAAATTCACGGGAAAATAAAACTTTAATTATAACATAATTAATTAAAGTATTTGCAATTAATTATTACAAAAATCCATCAATGTTCAACATGATTAAAAGTACATCAAAAGCCCAAAAATATGTAAATTCTTTCAAAATCCCCAAGTAGCCCTACACTCCGCCTTTAAGCATCTCCTGGCTCACCTGTCAAATCATCTGCTCCCGGATAACAAATTATCCAATCATCGCCACACGCACAGATAAGGTGAGCTATGCACATATATATAAATACATAAAACATAAAATAAATATGTCAGCCATCCCAAAGAAGCTAACCTCCCTAAAGTATTTCATTATTTTCAAATTACCCATCCCTAATCTCATAGTCCTTTATGAGTCCTATGCATGTACTAGGTCTTGGGACTTTCCTATGCTCCCACGAAACTAACCCATTCACAGTCCAACCCTATGAGCCTATCATTCTCATAGTCCTGCCCTACAGACTCCTTGTCTATAGTAAAACATCCAAGCCTCCCTCGCTCGGACCATGGCACGCACACAATCACCTTACTATGGACTCTTCGCCCAATAGAAGCTGACGGGAACATGACAGTTCCTTGCCCATCGTGCGTCCGACGCATGTAATCACTATATTAAAGACTCCTCGCCACTTAGCAGCCGACGGGAACTACATAGTTCCATGCCCATCATGCGTCCAACTACCAAGCACATCCCAGACCCCTATTGGACTTAGTCCATCAAGCCCAAACCCCACAAATACAAGCATATAATTCTAATACTTTAGAAACTCACAAACAAACAGTCCATACATCACCCACAAACACAAACTGGTAGTACACTCGCTTAAGCTAGAGCTCTTCGCCCAGGCTAGCTCGTTAGCCTCGCTTAAGCCGCCCCACCTCGCCTGAGCGAGTGTTCAACAGTGACTTCACCACCACATCTCGCTTAGACGAGCTCTTCTCGCCTGAGCGAGTCCTACTTGCGCCCAAAAACACCCAGCCCTCGCTTAAACGAGAATTAAACTTAGAATTTGCATCAAACTACTTCGTGAACTTGCTTAGGCGAGAGTATCCATCGCTAAGGACTCAAAACTTCTCGCCTGGGCGAGAAGTCGCGCTCAAAATGGTACAAGCTTCCTCGCGGACTCGCTTAGGCGAGCCACTCTTGCTTGAGCGAGACTACGTTTCGCTCAACTCCAGCCTTGGTCGCTTGAGCGAATTGCGCAATCCTAAACCCTGAATGAACTCCTGCAACTCTCGCCTAGGGGAGAAGGAGTTGCTTGGGCGAAACTTGTAGAGTTTCGCCACTGCGCATGCACCACCAACACCAAACAAATACCAATTCACAATGCAATCATGTTCATTATCTCTGATTCATCAATCAAACCATAAAAACACAATTTAAACACATTTGTGTCCTCAAAACACAGAAGTTGACCATAAATAAAAATATTAGTACCCAAAACCCTCCTCAAATTCTTGTTTCATACCCAAAAGACTTTACACTCCATATTCCATTCCCAAATTCCCAATTACAGTGTACATTATACCAAAAATCACACCACATACAAATCCAATTTGAGAACAAAACGTAGACACACAAACCATATGCCCAAACTCTGCTCTCCCTCTCTCAATTCGTACTCCTCTCCAAAAGCCAAATCAACAACTCCAGAAACCCTTCTTCTCTCTTAAAATTTGGCTTTCATAGGTGCCTTAATAATGGGTTTAAAAAAATGAAACGAAAATGGGCTTAATTATGGTTTTAAATTCCTATTCAATGTTAACTATGGTTTTTTAGCCCCTTCTGCTAGAGTTTCCGCTGCCCTTTCACATTCAAGTTAACCTTAGTTTTAACAAAACTAAAGTCAACTTTATGTCCCTCAAGGTTTGGACCTAGGACCCTTCACCCATAAGGCCAAAGCACAACCACTATGTCAATTCAAATTTTGTGATAACCATTATAATCTTTATGGCTATAATATCACTCAATAACAATTATATTACCCAAAACAAAACAAGAATAATTCAAACAACACACCAACAACATACATAAGACTCGAACCCAAGTCCTCTCACACAATTAAGTACTCTCAACCACTTGAGTTAGTACTTTTTTCACGTCACACAATTAACATTTAATGCCATAAAGGGCCTTTCTACCCGCATTTATTAATTAATTAATTATTTAATTAATTAATTTTCACGGGTCTTACATGTGCAACCATCATTACAAATTATTTCCTATATTGTTTATTGTATTTAATGATGACTTTACTATAGAGATTATGATTGTACTGTATTGTGTTTATATAAATACAACATCTAAGCATTGCAATATTTCTCTCCATTTCATCTTTCTATATTCTATCGTGTTGTGTATTTATACTCATGGAAATCTTGAGTATACTTGTGGTTGTGGTTTTGATTGACAAATTCATTGAATATAAAATGTTGCTTCTTTGAGAAGGGGGGGTGGTTCTCATAGGTTTCAAAGTATTTAAAATTTGTGTTAATTTTTATATTTCGTATTCTTATGAACAATAATTTTGTTTTCTCATTAATAACTTATATTTCAATTCCCATGTAAAACAATGTAAATTAATGAAGACTATATATGTATAACTCTTACTATGAATCTTCATTGATAGGTTTTTTTCATTTGCAAATTCAGGAGCTTAAAAAAAGAAAACAAGTTTTTGTTCATTTTCATTTGTTTATTAATAATCTTTGTGTCCCCATTTAGATAGTAGATGAGTTGTTGAAAAGGCGGGAGAAAACAAAATGGTAAGTTTTATTAATATTATGCATTTGTTTGGTGATTTCTTTTATAGTTTTTATTGTTTATATCACAGTTCAATTGGTGGCTTATGTTTTCATTTGGGTTGGATCATAAGTTTTTATAATTTTTGTGTTTTTGGTTTTGGATATTAAGTTCTTGGTTTCAGCCGGTGTTGGGTTTATATATTTTTCACATATAAGGTTGTAGTCATTGAGAGAATGTGATTTTATGTATATGATATAAGTTTTACACACATTTAATACCATTTTTAAACAAAAAGACCTTAAGACAATGAAGTTGTGTCTTTACTTTTATATAATATTTAACTTTGTGGTTTCTATTTAGGAGACTTTAACTGACACTTGAATTATTTCTAACACTGGTTGGCATTGAAGCACAATGGGAGAGTGGAGGTGGAAAGAAAATACCTATAAAAACATACTCATACTATCACGTTAGTGAAGATCCAATTAATGGGTTAATACGTCATTAGACGTTAAAAAAGGCTGCCATTTTGCCTTTATCTCTTCCTTTTTTTATAGTTTTTATTATATAGGATTATCAATGACCTATCTCACTTTAATTTTGTTTTATCTTGTTTAGCTTACGTTAATTTTTACCTTGATTAATCGTCAATCCGATACCCAATCATATACTACGTGTTCGTTATCCGTCGTGCTAAATATGGGACCAACACGGTGGTGAAGTCTTTTTGCCGACACCCTGTAAGGTCCGATACGGTTCATTGGGTTTTAGAAAATAAAGAATTAAATCAAAGTTTTCATAATGAGGAAAACATAATCAACAAGTGAAATTAAGAAAAAAAAGTAATAAACAATTTTTTTTTTTATTAACATCTTTGTGATTTTCTTAAGTAACGTTTATATCTCGTATATTTTCACAATTTTTTCGTTGTTACAATATTTATAGTGCGTTATAATAATATGATAATAATGTTTTAAAAAAAAAGAAAAAAATTGTATAGAACCTTAGAAAATTAAGGTTTGAAAGTAAATCGAGAAAATAGGATAGAACAGCAAGCAACGAGTCTAATTTACTAAAAAATTAAATTAATAAAATGTTATTTGCATAAGTGTTTGGGCAAAGCGAGTATGCAAGTATCTCAAAGACTAGATCTCTAGACTAGATCAGATCCTCATCTTCCATCCCTTTTTACGCCATCAAAACGACTTGGCTTTTCCGTACCTATCAATTTCCAACAAACTTATCAGATCAGATCGGATCATCTTCCGATTGGGATCACCGCCGAGTCCATGAGCACGCCAGCGATTTCAGGGGTAACTCTCCGCTGTCTCTTCGATCAGATTCTAGAAACTTCTCGATGTTTCGAACCTTCCCCATTTCAATTTCCATTTTTTGATTAATTTTTGGTGGCAGGGCACGGGCTTCTTCACCGGGTTCACTCGGTTATGCAAGGGCCTTGCGGTGGTGCTGGTTTGCGGTCACATTGCGGTTCAGTTTTTCCCTTCAACTGTTACCTACTTCGCTCTTATTCCCGCCAGGTACCGCATATTGTGTAATTATTTCAAATGTGGGTGTGATTTGTTTACTTTGCACAATGTTGGTTTTGGTTGTTGAAATTCTAAATCAGGGTTGTGTGGAGGAGGCAGACACTACTGTGTGATTGTAATGATGGTTGTGTGATCCTACTTAAATTCCAGAATTTTGTTGGAGAGCGTATTTATGTGCACGAACGACAGTTATTAGGAAAATAATATTTAAATGGAAAGTGACATATGGTTAATGGCTTATTTGGATGAACTTCTCTATAATCGCTTCCAGGGGAGAAAGATAAGAAAGAAAATAATGGAATGATCTTCTCTTTAAACTAAATACAAATTAAAAATAAAAGTTTAGAGAAACTAAGTGGAGGAACTTCTACATATAAGCTTATGTATACGCTAAATTTAAATCAGAGGAAACTAATTTAAATTTTTCTTCTTATTTTTATCTCTTAAGAGTACTAATGGAGTACCTGTCCAAACAGGTCCTAAACATCATTCGGGGAACACTAAAAGATGGTTGCATAAAATTGGGTGATCATAACTTAGGCTCAAGTTACAAGTTAATGGCTCATAATGCAAATGGCGTAAGTGTAAGACGACAGATTAAACTGAAAGATTAATAGAAGGCAGTGGCTGCACACTAGCAGCAATTCCACATGAAGAACTTTTAACAATAGCAAAAAAGCAAAACTGATGTTTCAAAGTGTGAGACACTTAAAACTGTATTATTGTCATGATGATTGTGAGATCTTAGCAGAGGTAAACTGTGTTATTATAGTGTTAATTGTGCTCTTAAAAGGAGCACTGGCAGAGGTAATCTGATGTGAACGTAGAGCAGGGTAGTGTTTGCAATCCTTGTTGGTAGTAGTTAGAAAAAGGAGTTATCTGAGTAGTTATTCCAATGTCATATATAATTATCTGTATAGTAGTTACTCAATCAAACAAAGTCCTGTAGTTGCTTGGTCTCTTTGTAATTGTTTTGGCCCAAGTGTATTGGGCTGTGTTGTTATCAGATAAACAAATCTAAAACTAGATGAAACAAGTAAGGACTCAAGGTTGACCCTTGATGTAAACTTATTCAAAGTTTTGCTTTCGTAAGTTTTCACACTAGTAGTTACCCCATCGTACTTGTCTTGTATACCTATATATTAGTTATGCAAATACATTTTTTCCAAATCCTTGCATGGCATTTCCTTTGCCACTTGATTATATGCTTCTCCAAGTCAATAAAAACTATATGTAAGTTTCTTTGTGTCAATACCTTTCTATCAACCCCTCTGAAATATAAATAACTTCTGCTGACTTTTTGTAATAACTTCAAATTGATTTCTATAATCCTGGTCTCCTTTTTATTTATGTTCAATTACCTTATAAGTTGTATTTGCTGGTAGCTTATGCAGTTTTGACTGATCATTCAGAACCTTATTTATGAGAATCTTTTATTCTTGTGGAAAGCCTTAAACCAACCTCTTGAAATCTTCTCAAATGGCCTGCTGTGGGCCAACCCTAATTGATACATCTTGAACCCCAAACCATGTGGATTATATGGAGTCCCTTGCTATTAATTTACACTCAAGATTTTTTACTGGATTTTCGAGTATTGTTTTTGTCAGAATAAATAATCTTTAATAGGATTTATTGTAAGGAGCTATGTGCTTTATGCTGGACCTAATTCCTAGAATTCTAGTTTAGAACTCTCTTCTTTTTTTTTTCTCATTCATTGTATCTAATATATTCCAAGCTACTATAATAAATATGAAATCCTAAGAGAGGGGAAGACATACTATCAAAGTCATTCTAATTCCTCTATATTTTTCCCAAGTTGGTATCAAAGCGAGTCAATCCCGCTCTACTGGTTTAGTCTATCAATGGAATTGTCATTCGGTCACTATCCTTAAAGTTCATTGTCAGAGTTTTGTCATTTGACACCTCGGTTCGAGGTGCCTCGAGAAGCGCTACCCAACCCAGGTGGTTGTGCAACCCAACCCCGATGTCTTGCAACCAGATTCCATCTCATGCGCTATCACACATTGTCTGTAGTCGCTGCCCAAGGCATGTGTGTCTTACATGCCACCTTCCATTGGTCAAAATGTTTTTGGACCACCATTGTTTGGTTTGCTGGAGCTTGCTGAACTTTTTTCCATTCTCTGATCCTCGTTCTAGGACCAATTACTAGGCCTTCTAGGCTTCTCCCTTCTGAAACCCTAGGTTTCTCTCTCCTGAAACCCAACTTGCATTTTGTACTTATCTTTTTCTCAATAACTGTGTCTTGGCCTTTGTCTTGCTCAGCATGTCTTCAAGAGCTTTATCATCTCTTCCTGGGACTCCTTCCATAACTTATGAAAAATTAGATGGAAAAAATTGCCAGTCTTGGTCTGCCTCAGTGGAACTTTGGTTCCTTGGCCAAGGCTTCATTGATCATTTAAAAGAAGATGGGAGTTCGCTGTCATTGGACCAAATTTAACCGTGGAAGAAAATTGATTTTCAGCTTTGTGCCAATATTCTAAGTACTCTCAAGTCTTTCAAAACATGTAATTCCTTTTGGAAAAGGGCTCAAAATATATTTGCAAATGATATCTAACACCTTTACGATTCGACTAATTGATTGACTTGTCTAAAGCGGCCTGACCATGACATGACATTTATTGCTGAAACTCAATTAGCTATTGAGGATTTAAAGATGTTCTTGCAAATTGACTCATTAGAAGAAATAAAAAGGAAGTTGGATAAGTTTTATGTGGTTTTGAGCAATGAATCTAGAATATGATCGGGTTAGAGATCAAATTTTAATTGGTCAAAAGGTCCCTTCTATTGAAAACTTTGATAACATGCCTCTTTCATGTTCCAACCCTCAATAATAAAAAAATTCAGGAGATTATTGAGTCTTCTGCCATGGTTTCTTCTTGTGGAAAAGGAAGTTGTGACATTAGAGGAGGTCGTAGTGGCAGATGTCGTCCTCAATGCATATTTAGGTTCTTGATCAACACAATTAAGATTCACTGAGGTAGACTACCACTGCAAGATACAAGTATTATCCATTTCTGACTAAACAAGTATACATTGGACACAACCACTCCTAATTAAATCTGATTATTCTCTGGACCCAACCTTTGTTGACTAAATCTGAGTATTCTTTGCTTGGATTGCAGTCACTCCTAGCTAAACCTGAGTATTCTTTGAGATGCTGTTGCTATTGGCTAAAATCACAAATATGGTTTGGACACAACCGCTTCTGATAAACATAAGTATTCTTTAGACATTTTGATTAAAAAGGTTGTGATCTCAATTATCATGAGTTTCGCTCTCTATAAGAGATAAACTTCCTAAGACATGTGCAGGATGGTAAACACCCTTTTAGGTTACTCTCGAATACAAATAGTTTTCTTCCTCACAAATTCAAGGCTTTAAGGATTTCTTAAGATTACAAGAACTTTAACTTTCTAGTCGTGATTGTTGTTGTCATCCTCTCTTCTTCAAAGAGGACATTTTTATAAATAGCTAAGAAGAAAAGAGTTGTTGGATATTCCTTGGGAGCCACTGTGAGGTTAGCAAGCCTTTCATCCTCATTGACAATCCTCTAATCATGACGTAGATGCATTAAATGCTCATCATGCATCATTAAATGCACGTGACTTCTTTACTCTTCTTCTTTGATACACGACATGACTTATCCGGCCTAGGTAAGTAGCTTCATTTTCCTTTAGTTTAATATGTGGGTCTTGACACCGCTTACTGACTCTGCAACACTGACATTCTGCCTTTTTATTTAGGCTACTTCTGTGAATTATCTTTAAGTACGTTCTTCTAGAAATCTTGATAATGACAAAATGTTGCGAGATCTCATGAGTGAAACAAATTGACGAACATTCCTTGCACAAAGAATAGGTATTTATGAGTCTTCAATGTGTATCGAAAGTGCTCAAGGCTTATTAGAAAAAGTATCCTTGTTGTCTTCTCAAGCAAAAGCTTATCAGATAAAGAATATAAGCAAACTACTTGCGTCTATTAGGTTAAACAAATAACACTTATGTCTGATGAGGCTTGATGTTCATAAATATTTGTTTCACACTTTGTTGTTTAAGGATAAAATTGAAACCAAGCAAATAGTTGTTGAACTTTGATTTAACACATACACTTCAGCTATCCTTTGTTAGAAGTTTTAATCCACCCCATCCTCTGTGCTTGAACTGGGAAAGTTTCAGAGCCCTTTTCAAGCAAGAATGAATAATGTAGAACCTAGCAATTATCAGTTAAACTGTAAACTCAGAGTGACTAGCATAGCATACTACTTATCATGATATCTAAGATCTTTAAACACAATGAATGTGTAACAATGATCAGATTTAAAACTACTCAACAGTCAACAACAAATACACACATTTTTAACAATTTATAGTGGAAGAGAAATATCTATCTATTCTTAAATGAAACCTTTGTATGAAAATGTCAACACATGTAAATTAGAACTCTAACACTTACAAACAGACAGAGAAGATTTTTCAAACATCTAATAAATGCAGAGTAATAAAAGCTTCTTCCCCTTTTTTGCTATACAAATGCAGATAGAAGGAAACTTTTAAAACTTATAATATCTATCTGCTAACACTATTTCATAGTTTTTAGGAATGGGGTTGATTTTCAGACAAGACACCAAATTCAGGTTTGGTTAGATTATGTTAGTAGTATATATAACTGAATCAATACAAATCTCATTTTGACGATCTGCTTGTTCAGTTCTCCATATAAGTGTAATTATGTAGCTTACCTTTCCATTGATATTTCAAAATTCTTTTTTAGAACTTATTTTCCTGTTCTTTTCATTTTGCAGGACAATCCCATTTGCCTGGAATCTCATTACTTCTGGTTATGTTGAACAATCTATATATGGGGTATGCACATTCTGTTTTCCGAACACTAAGACTTTATTACCTGACTTGGAAATCTTGCTTTTAAGAAAAAATTTCAATTTTATAGGTAGTGATCAGCACATTGGGTCTCCTGTTTATTGGAAAGCTGCTTGAGCCAATATGGGGCTCCAGGGAATTCTTTAAATTCATCTTTGTGGTTAATCTTCTAACTTCAATATGTGTATTCATCACTGCCATTGCCTTATACTACATTACAAGGCTGGAGACTTACCTGTATGTATATAATACAATCCGAGATAATTTTTTTTTTCATCTGCCGTTCCTGATGTTTTTTCTTACTTTTCTTTCAGTCGGTTATATCTCTCTTTCCCACGTCTTGTGGTGCATTGTCTCTCCACTATATAATTAAAAGCTTAATAGAGGCCAATTTGAAGTCTGATTAATTGTGCTCTTGTGGCTTTGACATGTAGAAAACATTGTTTGTTCAGGATATCACAGCTAAAATCAATACTGAATAATAAAATCTTGAACATATATTCGATTTTCTTTTTCCACCATGAGCAAATTGTTTTAATCTTATTGTCCTCTTGGAATGTTCTAGTTACATGCCACTCTCTGGATTTCATGGAGTTATATCTGGTTTCTTGGTTGGGATCAAGCAAATTATACCGGATCAAGAGCTTCCTTTCATCAAGATAAAAACAAAGGTTTGATACACTTATCCACTTGTCACTTATGAACAATAATAGGTTTATGAAAATGTCCTAAATTTGTTGCCTCTTACATCTCTTCAGTGGTTGCCATCTATCACTTTATTGCTTTGCGTTGCTATTAGCTTCTGGACACTAGAGGCTACAACATATCTTCCTACGATTATATCTGGCACATATATTAGCTGGATTTACCTTAGATACTGGCAGAGGAAACCAGAAACAAAACTTAGGGGTGATCCAAATGAGGATTTTGCTTTCTCCACATTTTTCCCCGAATTTTTAAGGTAATCTCGGCTTTTAGTCTGCAGAAAAAAATAAGGATTAATTATTGAATTGGCTTGCTAAAAACGAAGAAACTTTTATTTATCTTTTATGCTTTTACTGTCTTGTAGACCGGTTATAGATCCTATTGCATCAATTTTTCACCGAATGCTCTGTGGAAGATCTAATAGTTCTAATAATGCGCAAGGCTACAATCTGGAAAGTGAGCCTTTACCAGGTTCAGATTCAATTGAAGCATCTAGGAGAAGGTGATTGTTTATTGCTGTTGTTAATTTTGATTGGATCGTTAGTATATATGTCAAGAAGAAATTGCTCCTGTGAAGCATGTCATAAGGAAAAATCAAATAAATAAATAATAGAGGTGCTATTGTCCATATTTTAGCATTATTTTTATTTCCTTGTCTTCATCTTTTAGCATTATTTTCAGTTTTTATAAGCAGTCATTAGAAGCAATCATTGTTCTGCATAAAAATAATTTGGCATGGCAAATGGAACTGTTGATTTTTGCAGAGAAAGAGGTGCTCGAGCACTGGAAGAACGATTGGCTGCTGAGAGATTGGCTGCTGCACGACGTGAGTTGCAAAGAGAAGCTGAGGAAAATGTATAATTCAGCAACATCAGTTATTGATATTTCCAGAGGTCGTACAGTAATTAATTAGAGAATTTTGTTTAGGTCAAGGAAGATTTAATGGGCATTTGTCCTTGGATAATCTTTACAAAACCAAAGGTTTCTCTCTTGTCAGATAAATATAATTTACTTTCTTTCTGCGCTTTCTTTTAGTTTTTTTATATGTTAATTTTGTTTTTTTAGCTTTTACAGTCTAAATTCAGGCATTTAAATAAATTAATATGATATCTATAAGGAGTAAAGTACAGGAGTTTCAAATATCAAGATTATAAAATATATTATATAAAATATTATTTTGTTTATTCTAATATATTTTGTAATATATATATATATATATATTTTTTTTTATTTTTTAATTTTTTCATCTTGATTTTGTAATATAAAATTTTACTATTCTTGTGTTTATAGTTAGGGTTTTATTATAAAGTAATGATATAAGGAAAATATATAATTAGGTCAGAATGCTAATGGTATATACTATAGTGATCTGACATGTTTAATGTCACAATATCAGGTAAATAGAAGTTGGGGATGAAAATTATAAAATTTTATATTAAAACAAATGTAGGATTAAATATATTTTATGTATAAAAATATTAATACTAAATTATGTGAGGTAATTTTTCTATAAACTAGCTGATGATACAAAATCGTTATCAAATATTGAATTATTTAAAAGAAAACTGAAATCATATATTCTTGAAAGTTAGATGACTAAATTCATCTATTTAAAGGTAAAATGACCAAAATCAGTTTTGAAGCTTAAAATATACTTCTTTTCCTTTAATGTAAACCTACCAGTACAAATTAATATTTAACGTCTTAGTTTACTTTTGCAATATTATGTGACATATAACAAAGTGATTCAAAAAATAATTTATAATATTTTATTTAAACCTGACTTTACATCGATTTAGGAAGTTATTGTTAGCTAAAATTAATTGATGTTTTTGATTTTATAAAATAACGAATTATAATTTCTAAATTATCTTAAATCTTTATTAATTCACTTTAACATTTTTAACTAACATGAAAGATATACACTAAAAAATTGTGACTCTTTATTTTGACTAATAACATTCCTAATTAGTGTGAAATTAGATATAATTAACCTTACATCTTTATGCTTTTTTAAGTGTTTTCTTAAATAAATTCGTAATATTTTCAAAATATAATAAATATAATAAATATAATAAATATTATTTTGTAAAAATAATTTAATAGGTAAATGATTCCTATAGTATATTCATTTTATTTTTTTTATCCTTAATATTAAACTTTTAGTATTTTTATTTGCATTGTGTGAGTGTTGTCATTAAGTGATAACTTGTAACGTCCCATTTTAATATATAAATTTATTCAAATAAAATATCGTACATCTTATAATATCAAAGGATACGAGACTTAAAGTATAAAAGATAATATAGTCACCTCAATATACTAGAAGAAAAACGAGGCATTACATGATGTCAGGAACCAAATACAAGAGTATCAACAGACGACCAAAAGCTTGCTCATGAGCAAGAGATTACAATGTAATAATAACTCTTCAATGTGAGCTCGATAACAACCCAACACTAAACCATGTCCCACTAAGTTGCAGCATCCCCGTCGTCACTGCAATCACCAGGATTTCCCACATCTGCTCACATCAATAAATTGATGATCATCGCAAAAGGAGAGAACCACACACGAGACACACAAGCAAACAAAAAGGGTAAGCTAGAGTGAAAAGGTTTTGAATATACAATTGAGCATACAATTTAAAGGTCAAGAATACATAAATCAACCAAGCATGTGATAGCAACAAGTAAGACTCTAAGATTCAAATATCCAGAAACATATAATGAGACACCACCACGAAACCTTACAAAGAAGGTCATGGAATTACGTCCTAAACCAAGAGGCACCACAATGAGCTCCTACCAAAAGGGTCATGGAATTACGTCTTGACCATGAGGCACCATCACGAAACCTTCGTGGAATTACGTTCTAACCATGAGGCACCGCCACGAAACCTTCGTGAAATTACGTCCTGATCATGAGGCACCACCACAAAACCTTCATGGAATTATGTTTTGACCATACCATAACATTGCATCACACACCCCACAAAGAATTATCATGCATACCAATCCCATGCCAATATACTAACTAACCATCCAATCATGTTCCATACAAAAGATCATACTAAACTCATCAAATCCAGTCCATAAACCATCTAATACATGCATAAACACTCCAGTCATGCTTCAACACAATAATTCAATCAAACATGTGACCATCAACCAAGAACAGAGGAGAAAACATCACTTGATCATGTCCTTGCCTAATTCTCGCTTGGGCTGGAAGCCCTCACTCAAGTGAGAGAAGTCTCTCGCTTAGGCGAGCTCCTTCCACCTAGGCGAGAGCTCGAGTAGTGGAACAATGAGGTTTTCGTAGGTTCTCGCTTAGGCGAGACCTCTTCGCCTGAGCGAGAGGTCTTCTCGCTCAAAACGTGAGCTTGTCGCCTAAGCGACAACACAAACTAAAACTTGGGAGGGTTCCAGGTACTCTCGCTTAGGTGAGACCAGCTCGCTTGGGCAAGAATATCGGGTTCCTCCATTGTTTGCAAAGACAGGCCAAGATATCACTAAGAAAATAGTACAAAGCCACAAACAATTCAATCTCATGCAAGTATAAACATCAAGCCAGCATTTTGAATCAGGAAACAGTAGCCAAATATCAACATATTACAAAAATACGAAAACCCTAGCTTTCCTTACCTAGACAAATGTTAGCGGAAAGCACAGGCACTCAACAGAGGGTTACCACAACTCTTGGAACAGAGTTACGAGTTGGAAATGATGGAGTTCTCTAGCTCAACGAGGAACGAGAGTCAAACTCTAGTAGAGCTTTGTTGGAGAATAAGTGGCAGTGAGAAAAGAAACTGTTTTTACAAAGCGTGACAGAATGAGAGGGTTAGAACTGGTTTAGACGTTTTGGGCACCCTATGAATCAACCTTAGGCCCAACAGATTAGGATAAACCCTTAACCATTAAGAAGAAAAATTAAGTGAGTCTTACATAATTGATCATTATCATTATGGACAAAGTTAATTAACTCAAATTGTTTTTCAATAAATTCAATAGAGTTAATCAACTAAATCGACACTTATAAAAATTTGCAGTAAGACGATGGAGTACCCCGTCCAATCATTTATTTTTCCAAGGGAGATTTAGGTCAATTAAATGCTCTTAAGTAGCCATATAATTTCAAATGATAAGTACAAGAACACAATTATTTATAATAAACACCACAATTTCGGCGTAGGTTCCATTAACTTTTGAATTGATAATGTCCCTTTAGTTTTTTCTTTTTTTTTTATCAGCGATATGTCACTTCAGTGGAGAAGGTGAAGATCAAGATTTCTTTATAAGGTTGGTGGAGATTTGGTTAAGTAACCACAACCCTAACCTACTGAAGTTCCCAAAGACAAAAGAGCTTCAACATGATCAAGTTTTTCCTGATTTTCCTATTCTTGGTTCTTAACAATGAAGCCCAAAATTTGAAGACCAACCTATATGACTACTTAGAACTAGCCTTAAGGTGGCCAAACTCTTATTGCGTGACACATGAAGGTGGTTGCAGAGAAACTGTTCCCCAGTTTTTCACCATCAGCCATCTTCGTCCAACCAAAAGGGAGGGTCCAGATATGCAATATTGCCCCACTCCACTTACTCTGCCAAATAGTACGGTTAGTGTCTCTTACATTATCATGGGTTGAGAGTTTCTCTACAAATTTTTGGTGTTTTTTTTTCGGTTGAACAATAAAAATACACTTATGATAGTATTATAATTTTTTTAACGTGTTTTAAAATATCAAAATCAGTGTATTTCTATCGGTGTATTTTTAATGTTCACATATAATCCAAATTTTACATTGGGATCACATTTATAGCATTTGATGTACAAGTTTCCTTCATGGAACTGTCTTTAATTTTGAAGTTACAACTTCTCATATGAATATCTTCTTTTACCTATATCGTAGTTAAAATTGATCTATATAGCGTAATTCAATTTATTGTTTGTAGTTTTTTTTTTTCATTACCAAAAAGATTATCTCAAGTTTGTATAGATATAATATCTCTCTAATTCATATATGCAGATCGAGACAAATAAAAATGACCTACTCGTATTCTGGCCTGATCTGAGCACTGATAATTTTATAGAGAGCAAGTCCCTGTGGAGGGACCAATGGAAAAAGTTTGGATCGTGCTATAATATGATGCCAGACGACTACTTTATGAATGCGCTAAACAATAGAAAAAGAAATGACCTAAAGAGAATCTTGACAAGTGCAGGTATATATGAAAAATGAATAATTAAGAAAAAAAATAAAGCTTAACTTGGTGTGTTCTTTAAGCTTATTTCTTCTTTCATTCTTCTTTCGTTCTTATAGTTTCACATAACTTATAATTCGACATAAATTATAAGTCGAGATTTACACAGTTTAAATACTTTTTTCTATTACAATCCTTCATAACTCACTTTTGACTTCTAAGTAATATGGGGATATTTGGGTGTATTGGAACACAAAATTTAATTAAAATTTATTGTTGAAATTTTCAGGTATTGTTGCAAGTGGAAATTCATATCCAACGCATAGGATATTAGGAAGTTTCAGAAGAGCTCTAGGTGTGAATGTGAACATAGTGTGTGAACCAGATAGAAGTGGAAACTTTTATCTTGCAGAGGTTCATCAGTGTGTTGATGTGTCTGGAACAATTCCTATAGACTGTGACAATAAAGCAAGAGGGTGTGAAGATGATCCCATCTTTCCCTATGCGGGCTTCCAACCGGATCTAAATCTTAATTAATAATGCAATCACAATCCTCTATATATATGGGCATTTTCTGTGATCACCACATAATATAATATGTAAATTAGATCGTATACAGTGTAATAAACTAGGTGAAACAATGTGGTATTCTATTATATTATATACTGAGTAATAAACTAGATAATACTGTGTTATCTTATTCTATGTTTTACATGAATTAAATGATATACAATAATTGTGACAATAAACTAGATCATTTGTTTATTCTAAAGATAAAAAAAATATGTAGTTTTTTTTTTTTTTTTTTTTTGATTGATTGTAAAGGATAACTCAATAAACTCAAATGTACTCTGGAAAGGTTATCTGATTCTGACTTTGTTAGGAACTTCAACTTTAAACCACTATGGGCTACACATTCACAACTGGAAAGTCTATAAATGTTGGAACTACTCTCCAACCCACAATGTCATTGTGAACTAGGTGGAGTATATGATCTTGGTGGAGACGATTAAGGAACGAATAGGGTTGAAAGGTCTAATGCATGATTAAAGGTAATGATTGTTAGAGATGTTAAAATGATACGAGTTCAAAAGGTGTAAATTGAACTCCCTTTACGATTTAGAAAATCTTTGAATTTAGAATAAAAACACTTATAAACCAACCCTTCAGTGGATGATTGTTGAGCAGATTGAGCTGAGTGAGAAATGAAAGAAATATTGCACACGACTTTAATGTTGGTTCAGTTTTCAGAGTTACATCCAGTTTCCTGCCAACATTACCCGGCTTCCACTAAAACAAAATGTTTTCAAATATACAGCAAGAAAAACTTCAAGAACTAGGGTTGGGTAAAAGATTCAGATTCTAAAATTCAATCTACAATAGTAAAAATTCATATTACTTTAAATCAATTTATTTAAATGGAATTTTCTCAGATCCAAATCATTTCCATTTAAATGGATTTGAATTACATTTAGATTGGATATTTTTTGGATTTTGATAATTCAAAATCAAGGGAGTCTAAGTGAACCAAGATGGTTGAGGATAAAATCAAGCAAAGTTGATCATGATACTAAGCCAAGCAAAGTAGGCTCGAGACAAAAGTCAAGTCGAGTCGGGCCAAACTGAAAGATCAAGCTAGAACAACATGAGACAAAGAATAAAGCCAAGTTGGTTAGAGTCGAAGGTTAAACCAAGTTAGCTTGAGTCAAAGAATCAAGACAAATCGTCCCGGTATGAAGGTCATGATGAGTCCACAAAGGCTAAAGAATCAAAAGTCATCTTGACGAAAGCTTCAAGAGAATCAGTTCGGGTAGAAAATCAAGTCGATTCGGCTCAGGCTAAAGTATTTAGCCAAGTTGGCCACGATCAAAGGTCAAGCTGAGTGAGCCCGACCCAAGGTGATCATGCCAATTTGAGTAAGGTTTAAAGGTCAAGCCAAGTTGATTCGGGTAGAAGGTCGAGCCGAGTCAACCTAGTATGAAGAATTGAGATGAGTCAGCTTGATATAAAGGTCAAGATGAATCGACCCAAGTCAAACAATCGAGACAAGTCAACCCACGATGAAGGACAAACTGAGTTGGTATTGCTTGAAGTTTAAATTGTATCTGTCAGTACCAAGGTCAAGACGATTCAACCTAGGTTGAAGGTTGAGATGAGTTGCGCACATCAAAAGTCGGCTGAGTTAGCCCAAGTCGTGGAATCAAGCCGATAAAACACAAGTCAAAGGTCAAATAGAGTCAGTCTAGGTTGAAGGTTGAGACGAGTTTGTCCGAACCAAAGGTTAAGGTAAGGTAAGGTCGAAGGTCGAGCTGACTCTGGCTGAGTAAAGCCCAATGCAAGAACCAAAGATTTTAATAAGTAATAGACTAGAATAATGGAATAATGGGGGGGGGGGGGGGGAAAAAAAAAACTGAGGTAAAGAAGTAAACGATTGACACTTTTACTTTTAGTAGATGACATGAGAGATTAAATAAATCTATTGGTGGAGATGGCTCTAGAACAGAAGGATTGAATAGAGCCTGGACGCTTTTGCGTGAAACATTTTGAAATAAAAAGTAACCATATCAAGCACAAAAAGCATTTTTATACTAGTTCACCTGTAACTTTTGGGCTACGTAACAAATCCTTATGAAATAATGGTTTTTTTTAAGGGGGCCGGTTTACGGGTCAGGCCTCCCTTCTCAAGCACATTGCTTAAGAAGTTCCCCTAATTAAATCACTTGATTATAACTAGTATCACCTTCTCCACATTATTCGAGTATCAACTTCTCTAGTTTACACGAGTATCAAACCTCTTCAAGTATCTTTTATAAGTTGTTAAAACGTTAGTTAATTAACTTGACCAACATCTTCGTGATTTTTCTTTATAAGGAATAAGTTGATAAATTATTTAATTTGATTCTTCAATATAATTATCCAAGTCTTTGAATTTCTTTCATTATGAATCTTAGATTAAATTAATCATCAGTCCCATAAAATGATTCTTGAGGCTAGGCTCACAAATCAGCGAGACTTTTACAAAATAATAGTTGTTATTGTTGAGAATTAAACTCAAGACCTCCACTGGCGGAGGATGCAAGGGGCAGGCGGGGACCATGGCCCCCCTCCCCCAATTTTTTAATTTTTTTTCATTATTTTATATTTAATTTTTTTTAAATTATTTCAATTTTTAAAATTATTTGTATTTTTTTAAAATTAAATAATATTATATTCAAAATTAATAAAAATTATATTAAGTTTTTTTATTTATTTTATAAACTACAATAATAAATAATAAAATATAAAATTAAATATATAAAGAAACAAAATTATTAAGATATTTTTTATTTTCTCATATCATCTTTTGAGTTTTTCATATGTTGTATTCTTCTTTTATGCTTGTTTATTTTCTTTTGTTACTAAAAAGACATAAAATCAGTATTTCTATCCTCATCTTTTCATATTTTCTCTTCTATATTAAATATAAATAAATAAACAAGGTAACTTTCTCTTGTCTCACCACCTGATAGTGAACTATTTGTTTAACATTTAACATGACCTTTTTGTATATTCATTTTTTATTAATATAGAAAAAGAAACAATGCACTATGTGATTTTTCATAGTCAATTTTTAATTGTAACTGATTATCATAGTTTTTTTTAGTAATTATGTCTCTCAACTTTTGATTAGATTATGATAAATTATTTTTTAGTCTTAAACTTATTTTTTAAATAGGTATATTAATGAAAAACAAAAAATAAATTTATTTTTTAAAATTGATAGAGAAACTATTGATGAAGATGAAAACATGATAATATCACCAGTGCAGGAAGGGCCTTTGGCAGCGGTTGTTTTTAATATTCTGCACCGGTTCGGGAACCGAAGCATATTGGGGCGAGGCCAAAAGGTCATAGCTTTTGGCCTCGGTTAAGAACCGAAGCCA
>Ga0214543_1002699_pt1 | contig 34883 bp, 14 predicted proteins | sample CNSS2metaG_FD_160094 | JGI IMG/M metagenome (GOLD analysis project Ga0214543, IMG submission 160094) | Root nodule microbial communities from cowpea collected in UCLA plant growth center, Los Angeles, California, USA - CNSS2 | ecosystem: Host-associated > Plants > Roots > Nodule | place: USA... | reverse complement strand
AAATTTATATATATATATATTTATATATATATATATATATATATATATATATATATATATATATCTTTTATGGTTCATTTTTCAGATTATAAATATGACAACCAAAAATGTTAATTTATTTAAAATAGATTAATATTAAAGATCGATTTTACATGTTATTAAACTGTTTTTATGTGATATTTTTTCGGAAGTTTTTGTTATATTTTAAGTAAACTTAGAAAAGTATGTTATATGCGATCACCGGTACAATTTATTTGCATATTTTAAGAAGAAAAGTATGTCAAAAAAATTAAAAGAAAAAAAAAGAATGAATATTTACTTTAATTTTTGTTATAATTTCTAAAATATTAAAATAAATTGAATTTGAATTAATTTTATTTTTCAAATTTTTTATTTAGATAAACATTTTAATTAAATAGTAAAAGTTTATTTAAATATCAAATGATTGTTAATAATTTAAAAATATTGACTATTTTTATCAAAATTTCCTTAATTTATTTATAAATATCTGTGTTCTTTTAATTGACAGATCCAATTTTCAAATTCTTAAGTGTTTTGGTTGAATTTTGCTTCTGTGATGAGATCCAAGTGCACAAAAGTTGTTTTATGAAGAAAAAGATAGAAAGATAATTCTCTGAATCTTGTAGGATTGTAATATCTTATCCTTTCCATCTTTGCAACAAAAGTCCTCCGAATAACCGTTGTTGGATTGTTTCATTTGAAAAGATTCTTTCATTGAAGGCGTGTGTGTTACGGATAGTTTTTCCTTATACAAAACAAAAACGGTTGTCGTCGATTTATTCACTACACAGTCATACATTTTTGTCCTAGGTATCCACCCGTCACAAATAAATTTCAATAATTGATTATTCGTTTCAAGATTAGTTCGCACGATTGCAGGTACTTAAAATGAATTTCACACCCAGATTGCCCTAATAGGAATGAAAGAAAAAGCATAAAGCGTAGGAATGAAAAGAAATATGAGAGATCTTATGCATGGTTTGACGGCATAATATCTAAAATATTTTACTCTCTTTTCTTATGCCAAAAAAAAAAAAAACTTAGTTATAAATACTCTTAAAATAATATTACTCATATTAACAGATCGCATAACTAACATGAAACTCAATTGAATTTAAAATCAATTCAACTTATAACAAATAATTTCTACCGCATTATCTCAGTTTCATATACACAATCAGAAAAAATAATTAAACTCTTATCAGAACATTCACATCGATCTCATCATCATAATACTAAACATGTAATAGTTTAACTTTTACGAACTTCCCATACCTGAAAAGATTATCAAAGCCAAATTCTAAAACTCAAGCAATAATACTTCTACAACTTAGGAATACCTAGAATAAGGTATCCAAACATCATAAAAATTTAGATGATTACTTTTTTCACTCACCTATTGATGAAAAAATATAAGAAAAATGGAGAATAATCTTTTTTTAGAGCAAATCGAAACTCTGTTTAAAAATTTGACCGGATAAAAATATTCTTTAGGCTCTCAACTATGATGAGATTTTAAAATATATGAGTAATGGAAGAGAAATTTTAAAGAGAAGGGAGAGAAAAAAAAAACAAGTTGGAAAGAGAGAAAAAAAAGAGAGTGTGGGAATGGGAAGCTATTTTAACATTAATCTAAAAGGTCAAATCATCAACTCTCTTATTATTTTCACTTGTAGTTCTTTTGATTAACATAATATATTTTATCAAAGACTTAAGTTTAAATTTGATTCCAGCCGACACATCATTTATTAAATAAATAAATAAATTAATAATAAAGAAAAAAAGAATGATTACATTAATAAATTTTTTAATAATAATAAATGTGTGTGTGTTTTGATATGCTATAGTGTTAGATTATGTGTATGATATTGGTAGATAGAGTTTTAGTGTGCTTGTATGTATTGAAATGATATGTTGCAGTGGATCTAGACTTGAGTTTGCTATTTCCTATTTTTGTTTGCATTGTTGGGTGCAAAGATCTGACCATTGCCCGTCACTTTAAACCTTTTTGAAAAACTAGTCCTTGACTTACTACCACTAGGCGTGAGTTGGGTGTCGTCGGGAGGTGCTGGGCGGAAGCAATAAGGCGTTGGGTGGAATTTACACAGAGAGCTCTTTATTTTCTAGTTTTGGCCGGTGGATCTTTTTGTGCTGGGGCGGTTTGTAACCATGATTGCTCGATAATATTTGATTTCATGAATTATATTTGGTTTGATAGTGAGGCACGAGTCTAGGGAAAATACTTGACTATATTAGTATCCAATTCACATAGAAAAAATATCTTGGTGGTGAGAGTTGAATAAGGTATGGTATAATATGGAAGCTAATCATATTTAGAGAGCTAATGAAGTTAATCTTATCATGACTTGTAAAGAAGATTAGTTATCAATATATATGGTTTCAAATAGGAAGAAATTAGTAGTAAGTATAACATGTTTAGAGTCTCACGAGTTTATTTAATACACTTGTCTTCCGACAACAACGTCTATATGTATGTTGTTGTTTTAGCCATTTGGACTAAAATTTCAATGAGTTGGTTGGATAGAGCTATGAGGATTGATGTGATATTTGATTTTGATGAATATAAATTATGCAATGTTTATGTTAGCCTTTAAATAAGATATTTACTCAGTAATTGAGTAGTAAAATAAGGAGAAATGATCCAAGTGAACCTAAGAACTAATTTTCACTCAAATATGAGTTAATAACGTTGTTATGTTACTATATTATATATATTAGTTCTCTTCATTTTAAATACATTAGCTTACCATGTTTTTCTTTCTTTGTGTTTATTGATTTTATTCTTATGCAATGATCATATATATTAATACGTGAGTAGAGCTAGTAACAAATAGTGATAATAGTATAGTAGCCGGAAAAGGTCATTGAAGGTCTAGAATAGTAGTTAACTTTTGTGATTATGTATATTATCTTTTGCAAAATGTATCCATTATAGTCAATTATTTTGCAGTACATTGGGATTTCTTGGGATTTCTTTTAAATGTGTTTTTAAAAATACAAATTTTAATGGACTTTATTTTAAGATTAAATCATGTATATACAACTTTTCTGGATATAATGATTCTTCAAAAGTAAAAGAAAATTTCAACCATAGATATCTATACTATACAATAATTATATATATATATATATATATATATATATAAATATAAATAAAAGACTAACTAAAAACTAAACTGCCAAATCACAGCTCTCCTAATGGTGAGTCCAGCCATTACATGCATATCATGTGATAAATACAAATAAGAAAACAAGCTACTGTATTTTTTATATATATATATATATATATATATATATATATATATATATATATATATTCACAATTAATATTTGTTAGAGATATCATATATCTTTTGGTTTTTAATATTATTGACGGAGATATAATATATTTTATTCTCCAATATTATTATTAAATATGATGTATTATGAGATATCTTAGGTTTTACTTTTCCCTTTGGGATATTGTATTTTATATATTGAACGAACAAGTTTCTAATTGATCAATATGAAAAACATGAACGCCTAAGCTCTCATTGAGTGGCTCTTCATCAAACACTTCTTGTGAATATTTTTCTTTATTTTTTTCTTCTCATGACTTATACATATCTAATATAGTATCAGAGCAGATATTATATATCTCCTAGTTCTAATTCTATTGATGGAGATATAACATATTTTAGGCTTTTTTGTATTTAAGAGTCCTTTTTTACTCGAATTTGTAAAAAAGGGTCCCTCAAAATTGTTTTTGCGAAACTGGGTTATGTCGCTAGGGGGAGGACGACTTTGAAGGTGAAGTCGTCCTCCATGATGACGGTTTATTATTTTTTTAAAAAACAAAGTCGTCATGTAGGGGAACGGTTTTTGTTTGGCGCGTTGTGAAGTCATCTTTGTAGATGACGACTTTATTTTGAGTTTTTTTTTTAATTTTTTTTCACAATAAATGATAATAAATTAAAATAAAAATAAAAATAAACATTAATATATTTTTAAATTGATTAAAAAATAAAATACAATAATTTAGTTACTGGAAAATAATAAAACAGTCATCTATGTCCTCCAGTTCCACATGTTGGTCTTCTTCTGGGTCTGTTGGGACGTCTTGGTGGTTGTTATTATTGTGGTTCATCATCATCATCTTCATCTTGATGACTTTGGACATTTTGCGGAATTTGTGGTGATTGGGAAGGCATTGGCGGAGGATAGAATGACATTGATGATGAAGATCCTGGATAATAGGCAGATAGTGGTGTCATGGTTGTGGTGCCAAACATATGTGATGGACTAGCACCATAACTTGACTGATGCGAGAAGAAACCATATGAAGAAGGGACGTGTTGGAATGAGGTGTTTGATGGGTTGCCAAATTAAGGATGTGAATGTCCAAACATTTGACCCTGACCCATAGGCGACTGTCCGAAAAAGGGTTGGCGATGATGTATGAAATCTGGAGAAGACCCAACATGGCCAGTGTAGGGTTGTGAAGCAGGCTGGGAAGATTCTTGTGACATATCGTATTGTAAAATAAATAACATGGTTATTGTTATGAATAATTATGTATGATAAATAGATGTACAACATTGTAGTGTAAATAACCTCATCATCGAAAGATTCTGTCGATGGAGATATATAACGGATAGTGTGGTTTATGTACCACTGCGTATACGGTGTTTCATCACGCAAATGGCCATTTATGCTGAACGGTGTACCTTGAATGATCCGATTTTGTCGATCATTCCAAATTGCAATCCACTAGTGATGATGTCCTACCCAATCTTTGTAATTTCTCCCCCTCAAGTCATCCCTGTGAACTTGATCCAGGTTAACCGGCTCAGGCGAAATGTTTTGTCTTAAACCAAATTGACGCATCACCCTATCCGCTTGATGGATTTCTACTGTGGCGAAGCAAATTATTAGGACTGTTGCTCTGGATACCGGAGGGATGTCAACCACAATCAATCGACTAACTTCTTGTCGAGTGTAAGGCCTCCACAAGAACTGAAACAAAATTGTAGACATTAGTTTGAAATGTTAAAAAAGAAAAAGCTTTGATTTACCTTAAGTATTACCTGTCTTGTAGGTAGTTGATCAAATATCAACCGAAATTCAGTAACTGAAATTGAAGTTGGATTTATCCTATGTGTTACATTCATTCACCTAAAAAAATGTAGCAATTTCAAGTTAGTTAAATGACAAGAAAAAAAAATTTAAAGTTAGCTTTTTACCTTCTACAGACAGGGAAACCATCCCCATCAGCCACCTCCTGATCACTTAAAGGTTGAAGTTGTGGGGCTATAGAAGTAATCCTTTCCCAAGCCCAACATTGTAACAAGATCATGCATCCACCAATATTTTCTTGGCGTAGGTGAATGCCATGATCTAGGCAATGATATAGGCAGGCCAAAATTGCAGACCCCCAACTATAATTCCTGACTACATTCAAGTCAGCTAACCTAAGTAGATACATGACATGTACCCTAGCTACAGACGTGTCTAGCATTAAAATGCTTCCAATCAATGTGAGAATGTACGCTCTCGCATATTGAGCAATAACCTCATTGTTTGCATTCGGTGGAAGCTGTTAGAAAGTAAAGTTTAACCAAGAAACTCTAAGTGAGTTCCCTCTTATCACCGTCGATGGTGGGATGACACCTAGATGTTCATGGAAGGTGGCGAATATGTCTTCAACCGTAGTGGGACCAGTGACCACATCTCCGTCTATCAGTAGGCCAAGGAGGATGGCTACATCCTCTAGTGTCACAGTAGTCTCTCCATGGGGGAAGTGAAATGTGTGAGTTTCTGATCTCCACCTTTCTAATAAAGAACTGATGAGGAAGTGGTTGACATCCATGTCTGGGATATATAAGGCGTGTCCAAATCCAGTCCGTTGAATTAAATTTATGACACGGGGATCAAGTATGTCTTGGTTGTTTAGTATCCAAACTCCAACTCTTCTCGGTCTAAGAACTCGTTCCCGTCCTTCCCATAAGTCGTGAGTGATATGTTCGTGTTGAAGCTGAAGTAGTGACATATCCCAGGGTAGGCGTCCATTTTGTTCCATGCTAAACGTGTTTAGAAATTGAAAATAAAAATTAGAACATAATCTGGAAATTAATTGATAACAAAATATTAAAAGATAGTTGAACCTTGAAAATAGAAGCAATGAAAGGTGTGGTGAAGTGTTGAAAACTCTCCCAATGCGCGCAACCTCAAAGGATTTTTTGCCAATCCAAGCTGAATGCACAAAGTGATGAATATGTGCAAGTTGAGAGTATTTGAACCAATGCTATAATTTTCTTCACGTGATTTTTCACAATGCACTGTCCATCAAACTTTAAAAGCTGTTTGTGGCGTGTGGTTGTGAGAGCATTCAAATAAAGCTTTAAAAGTTGCCACCATTTTGGACAAATGCATGCAAATTTTTATCGTGCATGGCATAGGGAGTAGGAGGAATCTCTGCCAGTCCATTATTTACACTGATTTCGTGGTGGTGCAACGCACAATCAATAGCACAGTCAAACAAATTAATTGTGGGCGCGTGATGGTGTCAGGCTGAGTGAAGGCAAAGTCGTCACTGACGCGGACGACAACCCAATTAAAGTCGTCATCCACGCAGACAACAACCAATTGAAGTCGTTAGGCGGCCTAACGGTTTCGCTTTAATGGCCACCAACTCCGTCCTGACATGCATCGATTTGTGTTTAATGAAGTAGGTGGTCCGTCCTGACATGCACCGGTTTGTGTTTAATGAAGTGGGTGGTTTAATTAATGAAGTCGCTTACTTTTAAGAGAAAAACGTTGTAATTAAAAGTGGCTTCAACGATACTAAATGTGCTGGTGGGCAGGAAGTGTAAGACTCGAGAAAAATTAAATAGTAATTTAAATAATTATTTAATTATGGCGGGTAATAGAAACATTTAAAGCAATTAATGTGTGGAACAATGATGTGAAAAAGTACTAGCTCAAGTGGTTGAGAGTACTTTATTGTGTGTGAGGACTTGGGTTCAAGTCCTATGTGTGCCACTTGAATGTTATTTAAATTATGCATTTTTGTTTAGTTATATATTGAAGGCTTGACGTGATGATAAATTTCTAAAGATGTAGGAGTTATCACAAAAGATGATTTGGTTGAATTGGTTGTGCTTTTAACTTGGTGATTGATTGGTGGTGGGTTCAAGTCTTGCTAAGAACCAAATTAAACTCTCTTTTTGGCCTAATTTTACTTTTGCATGGGATTGAAGAGGCATGAAAACCCTATATGCCAAGAGGGGCAGTTTAAGGAACCATGATTAACCATTAAACAGGAAACTTAAATAGCAATTTTCGTTTTGGGTGTTAAGTGCACATAATTAGGGTAGTAAGTGAGAGAGAGAAGGTCATAAGAGGAGAAAAAGAGTACTGTGAATTCGTGCTCATCATAGGCAAGGGTTTTCCAGAGTATTGGGGCTGATTGAGAGGAGTGGTGAGATTGAAATCACGTAGGTTGGAGTGGAAAGCAAAGGAGAGGAAGTTTTTTGTGAAGGGATATGCATACCAATTCGAGTTTAGCAAGGAATCCAGGTAAGGGGAGTTGTTCTTGCGTGTTTTTGATCGAAATCATTATTACTGTGTCTGGTATGATCATGATTGCATGAGTCTTTCGTCTGTTGCATTGTTTCTGCAAAATTTTGGATTATGCCTAGAAATCGCCTGGCGGGCATGCATGTGCCGCCAGGCGGCACATCAGTGTTGGCCCAGTTCTGGGTGTTTGTGGTTGAGTTGCTTGGCGGTGGGTGGCATTCCGCCAGATGGTTCTTATGTTTGTTGATGTTTTACGTGTTTTCTTGAATTTCTTCGTGTGTTGGGGGTTCCATTAGGAAAATTATTATTATGAGAATGTTAATTATGCGTGATTGCTTCACTTGAGATGATTATATTTCGGGTTGGGATTTTAACCTATAAGGGTTCAATTACGGGATGGTAGGGCTTCAAATTCTTGAAATTTGACGTTAGTGATGTTTTACCTAAATCGATATCATGTTCTGGTGTGGGTTGGTATCACGAAATTATGTTAATTCTGTAATATGACTGTGTGATGAGTGACTGGAAAGAAGAAGGGTAGAATTGGATTCATGAAGAATGCAGGAATGAAGGCAGTTTGGCCAGGTTCTGGTATACCGCCTGGCGGCTCCTTGCTAGCCGCCAGGCGATGGCGTGGGCAGACCCAATTGGGGGTTGTGTTGCAGTTGGTTTCGTGGAAGGGAGAAAGAAAGTTTTGGTAAATCAAAAGGGAATGGTGCAATTGGTGATTTAAAAGGGGAAAACAGGGGTACATGTGTGTTAAGGTATGATTTTAGATGAAGTGTGGATGATGGATGTACATAAATAGCTTATCACTGTGAGGGATAGTTGTAGGGAGAGATGTGTTAGGTTGGAGTATTTTCGGTGAAGTATAATGTAGATGCAATGTTGGCTAAGTAAGGGTCTTGTTAAGTGGAAGCTTAGACGTAGACTCAACTGGAAAGGATTTGAATTGAGATTATGGTAAAGTTGCAATAAAAATAACAGTCACATAGTTAAAGGTATCCAGACTATGTGATATTGTCATTCAGTGAAAATTGATGCAGGGATAATACGAGAGTGGGTTCTGCTATAACTTAATAAGTTATATTGTTCTTCTTGATGGAGGGTAAATCATCTAGTTTGAAAGGGTAGAAATATGAGTATGTGTGGTAAGAAATAGATTTGTGTGATGTGATGATTAGGCTTGAGGTCCATTAAGTGAAGGTGCTACAATGATCTAGAACACTTTGGGGTCTAAGTTGGATAGTATGGAGTGCATATAACATCAGGTTTTCGCTACTGTCATAGCGCGTGGTGGCTCGAGTAAGTGCGCCAGGCGGTAGGAACTGCAGGAAAGGTCCTTGCACCGCGTGGCGCCTGGTGGCAAGGTACGCTCCGCCAGGCGGCCCTATGAAACAGTGAGTTTGGAGACGCTGGCACCTGGCGGCGGGAAGGTACCGCCAGGCGGTCTGGGCTTGTGTTGCCTGGCGGTGCTGGGTGTTGCGCCGGCGGGAATCTAACAATCTATGACTTGTGTTATGTGGTGTTTAAGCAATGATGCTATGCTTGGATCGGGTGATGCTGTGCCATTAGCGGGTAGGTTCATGGATGGTGGTTAACATGTGATGATATGAGCGGGGAGGTTCATATCTAGTTACTCTCACGTGGGGATACGAGCGAGGTAAGTTCGTATGTTCTGTGCTCACGTTTGAGAGATGCCACGTGCGGGGAGGTACGGGGCTGGTGGATCACATGTGTTGGACTATAGGCGGGTAGGTTCGTAGAGTAGGACTACAAGCGGGGAGGTTCGTAGAGGTAGGACCACGAGCGGGCAGGTTCGTGTGAGCATCATATACCCGAGTCCAAGGCTAACTTGGTTGTGTGATTTGAAGGCTATAAAGCCTTGGGGTTAAGGTCTTGGCCAAGAACTATGTAGAATGAATAAGATGGGTGTATGATTTATATTGCCTATGGTATATCTATTATTTTATTTTTCTCAGCTCACCCTTTCTGTTTGTGTATGGCGATGATCGTGTGATTCGTTACACGGGAGCAGATGTTGATACAGGTGGTGCTGAGGATGTCCAGGCAACGGAGTGAGGGCTAGCTTTGGGATTAGAGCTAGGATTTTTCTCACATGTATTTCATTATGTTTTTATTTATGAACACGAATTTTGGGAACTTGTAACACTTTATTATTGATGTTATAAGTTTTGGCGCATGTTTTTCATAAATTTAAATTTTCCCGCATTGGGAGTATTATTAATGCAACTTTTGATACAATTTATTTCTTTTATTATTTATTTGAAGTAATATTCCTTAGGGATGTTACAGGAAGTAGGGTTTCTTAAAATTAATATTTATACTCATTTGAGTATCATTTCAGTAGAGACTCCTTCATTTTGTTCGTACCTTCATCAAATTTACACACAAATGGCAGATCAATTGAATCAATATCCAGATATTTTGTCTGATTTTAGTGAAGATGAGTTGGTTACCAACCAATATACAGTCCATACAACAGATCATAGTGGGTCATCAAGTCACACCTCACTTGAAGCTTCAAATCCAGTGACTGAAAATTCACTATGTATTGGCATGTCTTTTGACACAAAAGAGTCCACAGTGTCATGTATTAAGCAATACCATATTGACAATGGTTATAGATTTGCTGTTGTTGAGAGCAAATCTGAAAAATTTATATGTTGATGTGTCGACTACAAAAAAGGTTGCATGTGGCGTTTACAGGCTGCTTATAGCAAGCGGAGTTTGAATTGGGAAATTAGAAAGATTGACGGATCACACACGTGTTTGTCAAGCATGCAACCTGCAGATCATGTCAATCTTGATTCCAACCAAATTGGTTCTATTGTGATGAACTCTGTAAAGGAAAATCCTTCCATACCTATCAAAAGTTTGGTAGCTGAAATTTAAAATTGTTTCGGATATTCAGTTTCATATGACAAAGCCTGGAATGGTAAGGAAAAAGCGCTTGCTAAGGAGTTCGGAGATTGGGAAGAGTCTTACAATGAACTTCCCAGGTGGTATCAAGTTGTACAAGAAAGCAATCCCGGCACAATAATTCAATGCACTGGATCTCTTGTACAAGTAAGTGCCAAACCTGACCCTTCTTGCTATATTATGGAACGCGTATTTTGGTCTTTTGGACCATGCATCCAAGGGTTTAACTATTGCAAGCCAGTTGTCTAAGTAGATGGCACATTTCTGACAGGAAGATATCAAGGGGCATTGCTAACAGCACTAGCTCAAGATGGGTCACGTAATATATTCCCTTTGGCCTTCGCAATAGTGGAAGGAGAAACAAAGGAGGCCTTAATATGGTTTTTTCAACTCTTAAGGGAGCATGTTACACCACAATCAAACCTTTGCTTGATAACAGACAGGGGGAAAGGCATATTGGCAGCCCTACAATCTGAAGAAGTACAATGGGAAGCAGATGGACTGCAATCAGTATACTGTATACGTCATATTGCTTCAAATTTCAACAAAAAATTCAAGAATCACGAATTGAAGAACCGGTTAAAGAATATGGGTAATAAATTTTTTCTTTCATTCACCACATTCAATAATTAAAATAACTAATATAATTGTATTTTTACAGCTTACAAGGTGAAACAACCCATATTGGATGCTAAATTGGCAGTTTTGAGATCCTATTCACCAAAAGTGGCATCTTGGATTGATAGGATACCACTACAAAAATGGACTCAAGCCTACGATGGAGGTAGTAGATTCGGACACATGACAACAAACCTGGCAGAATGTATGAATTTTGTTTTAAAAAGAGCTCGTTCATTACCAATTTGTGCTCTAATTAAGGCAACATTTGAAAGGACCGCAACATGGTTTGTTGAGAGAGGGGTTAAGGCAGACTCCATGTTACGAGCAGACCACCAATATATAGAGGAAATTAATGCTATCATTAGAAAAATCAACAACAAGTGGGAATGTGTCAAGTTCGTCGATACTCAAGAGAAAATAATGAATTTCAAGTTCAAGAGATGTTTTCTCCACATGATTACCGCCTACCAATGTCTTTTACGGTTAGATTAAATGATTGGTGGTGTGATTGTGGTCATTTTCAAGCTCTTCGACTGCCTTGTCATCACGTAATAGATGTTTGCTCTTTCTCGCATATAGACCTAACCTCATACATCCATTCATCCAGTTTATAGCCTCTACAACATCAACAAAGCATATGAAATACAATTTCATCCGGTTAGGAATAAAGAATATTGGTCACCATACACCGGACCAAATTTCATTCCAGACCCAAACATGCGCCGTAGGGTAAGGAGAAGACCACCAACTAATAGAATCCATAATGAGATGGATGAACCAAATCCAAATAGACGAAACAAATGTTTATATTGTAGAAATGAAGGACATCATAGGGGCAACTGTTCCTATCGTCAGTAATTTTATTATGTAATTTTTATTGTGTTATTTTTATTATGTAATTTTTATTCTGTTATTTTTATTATGTATTTTTAGGTTGCGCATTTAAATTATGTTATTTCTATATTTTTTAAAATTAATTTATTGTACCAATAACAAAATTAATTCCCAATAAATTAAATGTAATAACTACTCTTAAGAAAATTGTGTAAAATAAATTGATCAAATTTTAGAGGTTAAAAAAAAGAAAACTGAAAATTTTTAAAAAATAAAATAAAAGTGCAACGTTTAAAAGAAAAACTGAAACCGGTCTTCTGCCTGACTTCAGTGCAGAAACCGACCTCCTGCCTAGTGACTTCGATTTAAAAAAAAAGAAAAAAAAGAGGAAACTGACGTCTGGGAGGACGACTTCTTTAATATCGTCCTCCCCCTGACGACATGACCCAGATTTACAAAAAAAAATTCAAATGATCCATATTTACAAATTCTTGGTCAAAATGACCCAAAATTACAAAAAAGTCCATATTTTATGATATGTTAGATTTTACTTTTCTCTTTATATTATGAAATATCGTACTCTATATATTAAACAAGTTTCTAATAGATTAATATGAAAAGTAAAAATATTCTCTTTAAATTATTTTTCATCAAACACCTCTTAAACATATTTTTTTCTTCTAATGACTTGTACATATCTAATGATATTCACCAAGATAACCTATTTTAGGTTCCATTATGGAATACTTGCATCGAGTTGAATACTCATGAGTCATGTAATGTAGTAATTTAATGACCAAGCTTGTTCTTATTGGTCTAAAATCCCTTATGATCGACAAGGAAAATAACGATGAACAAGCAAAAAAAATATCACAAGATCTGAAAAGGGGAAGACAATATATATCAGTGTGTCGTTCCTTTCCATTTTGAAGCCAAAACTTTTTTTTGGCTAACTAATTCTTCACAAACTACTTTCCATCATGACATGAGTTGCACCTAATTTAGTTTCCGTGTTTTAATTGATGTTGTTTTTCCATGAAATTCTGTATAAATAAAATTTCGAAAATAAATTTCAGTAAAAATAATTCAATTTGTGATTTTGTTTTTTTTTTGTTACTAGCAAATTTAAAAGTATTTTTGATTTGAATGGATTAAAGAAACACAACAAATGTAAATATTTTATTAGACTTCTTTCAAATATTTAAAAGTGGAGATCTTGACGACGCAATTTAGTTTTTATAATATTATTTTTAAAATTATTTTTGTGAAAAATATTTAGTCCTTAAAATAAATATATATATATGTAATTAAATGTCTTTTTAATATATATATATATATATATATATATATATATATATATATATATATATATATATTTTTGTGTGTGTGTGTTTAGTAATCTTAAATTACTGGGATCCAGATTGCACTCTTTTTTAATATTAGTTTTAAGTTGTGCCCATTCATTCTGATAAAAAAGGACTTTAAAGATTTGGAGATTTAAATTTTCTTATTTTTAAAATCCATATAAATAAAATAGAAATATGATTTGGAAAATAGATTAAAATATGGATAAAATGAAAAACAGATTTCAGGAAATTGATCTTTTATGGATCAAAGCAAATTTGGAGAAATAATCAGAAGAGGTGTTTGAGAAGTCATTGAACATGTTCAATTGAAATAGTATCAATGTCATCCATTCAATTCAAATTTTAATTTCAAGATTATTTACAACATCATTTTTTTTTTCAACATAAAAAAACTACGAATGAGCTTGTAGGGTTGTAGGAGTCGTAAGAAAGTGAACAGAATGGATTAACCATCTCATAACTAAGAAAAATACACAGTAGAATTAGAGAAAATTTTATTACCTTTTGAAAAATTTTAGATTAAAATACACAATCTAAAAATATAAAAATGTATTCTATACTATATTTTTGAATTCCACGGTGTAGAAATCTAAAGTATAAACATTTTAACGTATATTCTTTTACAGACGATGAAATTATGGGAACAAAAGAGGCTCCTGCTTCCTGCACCCTACTTTTTTCCCCTGTACCTCCTTAATTTTTTTAAATGACCATTCTACCCTTTCATTTAAAATAATAAATAGTAAATTTTATTTTCTGTATCTTTATTCACCGTTTTTCCAGTTTTCTCTCTAGTGTCCCTTCCACCCATAACTCAAGCTCTATGGGTGGATGGAGGTGCACGACTCAAACTATGGAGGTGCACAAAGCCACTAGCACCAACGGCCCAAGGACACGACAAGAGCATGGGAGCAGCCTGTGGCAATTGGAAAATGGGACAGCACTATCAGAAAAAGGGTTTTACATTTACTATTTACCAAGGGCGAAAAGTGTATTTTAAAACAAAGGCTAAAATAGCCATTTTAAAAAGGTTAGGGTGGTGCAGGAGAAAAATTGGGGTGCAGGAAGTAGGACCCAATAAAAATTAGTCACCACAATCTGAAAGGGTAAGCCTGCTTGCTTTCGCCAACGAACTTCGTTTTGGGCTGTAAATATATTTCGATTATCTTAATTACAATACTGCTATTTGCGCTCCCCTATTTCTTTCTTTTGGGTTTATTATTGCTATTATGTATTCTTTATCTCTGATTTTGTTTTTTTACCCGGAGTAACACACTAGTTACAACATCTTCGATAATTTTCTATATAATATATTTTTTACAATTAAACTATGAATTATAATTACACATTACTTTATTATGAATGTCAAATCTGAGAAAAAATAAACAACACGATAGTCAAATAGTTCATATTTATATATGTTCCAAGAATTATATTAGTTCAATTTAAATGAACATAAAAGGATGACAAATAATTATAGATTAATATAATTTTTTTTATATACACAAGAAATTTCAATTGAAAAGTAAATTTTAAAAATAAGTTATGTTAACGACATAATCTACGTATTATTTTACTTTAAGTTCGTTTCTTTCCAAACCTTCTCATTTATTTTCTCTTTTTCATCTTTCCTCAATTTAAATTTTACCTTAATATTATTAGATTCCAATATTCAATTTCATCATCTACAAGAATATTAGAGAACCAAAAGGATACTACGTATGTTAAGTTTCACCTTTTGAAATAGATTTATGTTTTCGATATTTAAGAAAATACTTTGTAGGATTTAAAAATAAAAATATTACATAAATTATATTTTCAAATGTTCTTTAATTTTCATGTTCTAAAAAAATACTTTTTAAAATATTAAAATAAAATAAATTGTGATTTATAAAAAAAATATTGAAAATAGGTTGATTTTTTTTTTTAATATTTTGGGATGTTAAGGAAACAATCATACTTTGATATGTAAAAAAAATAACATTGGGAAAATCATTATGTATAATAAAAGAGGGGAGTGTAAATAGTAGGAGTCTCTTAATTTTGTGACTTTAATCGTTAAATCAAGGCCCCTCTCTGAGTTGACCCACTACTTGTGTTTGAAATGAAAATATATATTGGATAAATAATTGTAATATTAAATGTGAGTTATTTTAATTTTATAAATATAATTTAATTTAAATTTATAGGTGGAAATACTTGTAAAAAAGAAAGTTATACTTACCAATAAAAAAAGAAGCTAGCATAATTTTCACATTTTGTTTGCAAATAAATATATGCTGAATACTAACTTCCGTAATACCTTATGAAAATAAGTTTTAGAGAGCTTTTTTATGGAGCATAAAAAAAAAATCTTCAAAGTAACTTCTTTGAATTATATTTTAAGATATATATTTTTCTTCAAAAGTAATAAAAAAATATGAAGGAAGGGTGTGATAGAGAGAAAAGTTTGAAAAAAATAAAACCCATTTCAGACAAGAGGTAGCCCAACAGTTTAAACGAAAGTTTAACGTATTTCTTTTACTACCTCCATACATTCTTTGTACACCTCAATAAGTGTAAAAAACTACCAAATTATTTATTGTACAATTCGGACCTAATGTGGATTTTTCAAATATTTAAAGATTAAATTATATTTTTAACCTCATTTTCGTAAAAAATTATTTATTTGATCTCCTTATTTTTATTTATCTTAATTTAGTCATTATTTTAAAAAAATTGATGCAATAAAATTCTTCCATTAGTATTATATTAAAGAGATATTACATGTCAGCTTTTGTTTTTGTTTTTTTTTTATTTCTTTTATTTTTTATTTTTTTTAATTAAAAATTTGTCATTTCTTAACTTAATATTGTGTCAGTGTCACATGACAGTGACGATGAATGATGATGAATGAATGAGATTATAAAAGAGGATTATGAAATAATTTTATTATTAATCTCTTCAAATCTTTACATAACTGAGTGGATGTGATTTAAGGCTCATTTTCCAAATCCATTCGTGTTTTTCTATTCAAATCATCTTTAAGGAATATGATTATTTTTTATCCGTTTTTTGCAAATCTGTTGATTTTAACTATTTGTTCAACCAAACAAAGGGTAAGAGATGAAAAAAAAAAGTCAAAGTAAAGTCATTGTCATGTATTTTATAAGACATAATTGTCTTCCCAAGAATATTTTCCAATTGAGAGATAAAGTTGACGTGGGTTTATTATCAAGCACTTCAGAAGGCCTTTCCATAAAAGATCTAAAAGACATCATTATCTACTATACCAAATTAATACTAATCACACAACATTTTTTTGTACGGTACAAAAAACATAACAAAACAATTGACTTAAAAAAAGCTAGTCTAGTTGTCAAGGATGAGACTATATTTGAAAATTTGAAAATTCATGAATTTGAAAATTTTGTTTATGAGTAATCCATTAATATTTTTATATTGTTAGTTTTTAGCTATCAAAATTCACTTATATTTTTGTAAGGTGATAAAAAGATTTTTTTTCTTGTTTTTATTTTTTTAACAAAGATATATTCGTATGAAAGCATGTAAAATAAGGTTTCTTCAATTTGTAAAAATCTAAGTATAAATTTAAGTCTAGTATTAAAAAGAAATAATAAGAAAGGTAAGTAACTCTAATTGATAAAGGTTATATTAACAAACAAATGTAAAGGCATATCCTTGTAGTTTAATCACACAATATATGCATCAATCCCAATTCTTGTCATGTATCCCAACCCAAACAAAATCTTCAGAACAATATTAAAGATAAAATAGGGCTTTTTTTAAAACACGTTAGGTACATCTTTACCCTAGCTAGCATCTTCATATTGAATCAATAGATTTCATTCATTCAATCTCCTCTAATTATTATTGCATGACTTTGGGAACAAGTAATTAAGACTCTTGTCCATGCACGGATGGTCTAAGACCCCTATGATTTTTCAGGTTCACGTTCTTTATCAGTTTCTTCAATCCATCTTTCAAATGGAAATCATCATATCAGTGAGTTGAAGAATTAAATAAAAATTTCAATGTAGGAAGATGATGGTACTGGGAAATTACAAAATAGTGAAGAAATGGAAAATGGCAGCATGCCACCGAAGGACCAACATCCCTTCATTGTAGGTGAGAGACCTTTATTGTGAGGCTTGAATACAAAGTCTTAGGGTTTGTTTAAGGCCCCACCTTAGGGCATGAGCCTTTGCATTAAAGACAAAAGGCATTGAATAGAGAAGGCAGATTATGATGAAGGCTAGAGTAGTTACTACATTTAGCTTCTCTTTATCAACTACATATATGTCTAGTTGCTGCCACTGAATTATTGTTTGGTTTTCTTGGTTTGAAATGGCAAAGAGCTGAACCACCAAATACTCTTCCTCCTTATATTTGTCTGCTCTTTCAAATACCTTAAGATGAATAGTGTACTTCATAAAGGAAACTATAGACATGACAACCAATTGAAACATTCAGTCATTGTGTATTGCTTTCCATCAACTGCACAACTCAGGACATGTTTCTGTTTCAATAATACTGTTTTTTCTCACAAGAAAGGAACCTTTATCATGGGATTTTAAAAAAGTGTACATATTCCGAGAAGGACCCCCTCCCTCCCAACAAAAGAAAATAATATGAAAAATAACGTTTTGGAATTTAAGTCATAAATGTTTCATCGACTAGAAATAAGACGAATTTATAATTTACGAATAGATACAAACTTTAATCTATAAATTGAGTTGAGTTAAACTTAAAATATATTTTTTAACACCATTCGGAACTGACTTTGTTCCCTTTTAGGCATATGAAGCTTTCAATTAACCTGAAATTGCTTAATCTGCAAAAAAGTTGGTTTGCATTGTGTGCAATTATTGATGCCATGCTTGATTTTGAGTTTGAAGCTTAGTGTATTTTCCAAAGCAAAGTTGATAAAGTTTTTCTTATCAGCTATCAGTTTTAGATCCAATCATAGATCGAGTTTTATCTTAAAACTCAATTTATAAATTTGGTTTTAGAAAAGGATGTCCACTCAGATTTAATTGTATTTTTTTAAGCATCAAATCAATCCAAATATGGATTGATATTAAATTGAAGCTACTTTAAATAACCTCAATTTTTGACAAAAAAAGACCCGAAACTTCAAATATCACAACCATCCACATATTTATTTTGCTATTTGAGATTGAAACTAGAAAAGCCATTGATTACACTAATATATCTGAATATCCGCGTATTTAAAGACGGTAGTCCCTACAATATTGCTTTGTCTTACAACTATTTTCTCCCCAAACAATATTCAGTCTGAGACATTATGAAACATTAAATAGTGAACACTTCTTCCAACAAAAATTCAAACCTTGATTCCGAAAGTAGTAAGATATTAACTCTTTCAACTATATATATTAACCCATCGGTACAATAGTCCTAAAGTATAATCATCAACATCATTGAACCAAGTAACAAACCTAATTTTATAAAAATCAAGTAGACCATATATGGTTACATATATATGAACCCCTTGTCAATTACTTAGTCCGGCATAATTTACTGCTGGGGTAGGTGTGCATTAGAAATGACAGATTTTCCTTTTGTGCGAAGTATAATTGATTTTTTGTACTTGTTTGTTTCGTTTTACGTTTGTATATATTTATTATTTTCCATTTGCGTTGGTTTGCCTGTGGTGGACACAGTAAATTTTGATCATGTTCTCTGGAACGAAAAAAAAAAAAAAACACATCGGGACTCAAAACGTGGTTGATACAGATACATACAATAATGTTGGAAAGGTTTCCATAAGTGGATGATCTGTGTCACTGGTGGAAGATAATGCAGTGTTTCCTTTGTCTTATAAGTTTCCTTCTTCTTGGTGGCTCTGGGAAGAGATGTATGTACCTGCTTCTCTGACATGCATCATTTCTCTTCCTATCATTGGTCACTGTGGCTGTAAGAGATACCAACTTCAAAACTTAATATGCTTGCGATTTTCGGCATTCGCCTATTTCTTTCGTAACCTTCACTATGATAAAAATGGGGTGTTCGTCACTCGGGAACCTTATTTTCACTAACAAACTCAATGGAAACGTTTAACGTATGAAAATGTATTAATTATACTATGTGTGTCGACAGATAATATAAATTTGAGCAAACTTTTGTCTGAACCTGGAAACATAATCATGACTTGGTCCTGTTTTTATGTGGTTTAATAAGGGAAGTGGGTTTGGGAATATAGAGCTTTTCAAGCAGGTGGGTCCCTTTTAATATGCATATTAAAGCTCGTTTGATGGAAGAATGTGAGGGTTATTAGAAAGATCGCAACACCATCTATGGCCCTCAATTATTCCAACCAAAGTTAAACACTTTCAACTTTTCTTTGTTAAGAATGAGCATGGAAGATTTTCAACTTTACTGAATCATTGATGATTCCAATTCTAAAAAAGGCCTTTCTCTCTCAAAATTTTCTCCAACTGCTTGGATTGTTTAATGCTTAATGCTTCGTCTTTGCCTTCAATAAAGTAACAGTCTTTGGGTACCCACCACTACATCTTACTCTCTTCGTCTTCTTTATTTCAAAACATTTTTTAGAAAACATCAAGTTATTATTAGTGTTGTTGGAGACAGACCACAACGTAAAATGCTGTTGCTGTTGATAAAGTGAAAAGTTGCTAAGAGGAAATTAATTCATGGGAGCATGCCCCTTCTCGTGAACTTCTTTTTTTTTATTTTTGACTTTGGCTATTTGTGCCATGAATTTAATGAAAGTAAAAGTTGTTTCAGAAGTTGGGAATTATATAAGTGTTACAAGAAAACTAACCCAACCACTGAACCACTCCAACAGTGATTGTTTATGGGAGTAATGATGAGTATCCCAATAAGTGGCAAGAGAAAAAGGGCATTTTGGAAAAACGGAAAGGTTTGGGTGCATGCCGACATAAACAAGATTTATATATGAAGATTATAATCTCCTCACAATATAGAATTTGTTTTATGAAATGATGAAGCCATAATTTGACAATGATTGGCGTTAATTATCCACTAGAGAAAGCTTTAGCTGAAGAAAAAGGCAAATAAATGGTGGAAGGGGGCTTTGTCATTGATAAGACACGATCAAATCAAATCTATAGTATTACGAAAGTGATTGCAATAACTTCATAGGAACATGGCTAAATCAAGTTGCATAGTTAGCTATAATTAGATGGCATAGCATAATACAGAGCCTACAAAACTCAATTGATAATTCAAGAATTTGTGTTTCTCAATCATGGAAAAATGGTGTTTCAAGCAAGGCTAATCTACACTATTAAAAGGCCAAAAACAAAACTAACCAATGTTTCATTTTACCAGGTAGTTCCTCAAATAATTTGAAACTTACTTGCTGCTTTTACAAAAAGATAATAAAACGCCATTAAATCCCCGTCGTAGATATGCACAACCATGCAATTATTTTATAAGAACTTGCTTATGAAGAAGAAATTCAATAACAAAAACTTATATAGATAAAAGTTATAAAGGTATAAAAGATGCGCAATTTTTTCTGAAATTATTTGTTGATTCATATTTGAAATTGTTGATGTAATTCACAAATAATTAAATATTATAAAGCATTATTCACTTATTTTTATGACGATTTGTCATAAGAGTAAGAAAGTTAATTACAAAAACATATAGTTTATATAGTTGAAAGTTAGTGACAGAGGGAATCGTAGATTTTTTTTTTCCTTATAAGATATTTTTCGTGATCATTTAACGTGAAACTCTCGATTTATATTTGGATTCTTGGAAAAAGTCATATAAATAAAACAATTTTTTGTTGTTTATTTATTTCGAAAGTGCTCATATTATTAGCAAATAAATTAATATTTTAAAAAGTAAAAGTTTGTTTTACTTTTAGAGGTTTCAAAATGGATTTTAACGTGTTAGACAATCTAACTACTTAAGAATTTGAGTTGAAATGGGTTATAAAAAATTTATTTTTTTAAATATGAATTAAACTTAACTCAAATATTTAATATATAGGTTAAATATATTTGAGTCAAATCGAAGTAATTCACCTATAACAATATTTTATTTTTATTATTTTATTATTTTTCATAAGGTTTTTGTTATTATTTTTTATTACTTTTAGTTATGTGGGTCGGCAATTTAGTATTTTTAAATATTATAATGTTATTAGATAATGTTTCAATACTTTGGATACTTAATCTATTTATTTTTTAAATATATAAATTGATACTTTAATTTTTAACTATTAAATAGATAAGTAGAGTCAATTCACGTAAATTCTACAATAATAAATATATAACATAAATAAGAAGATTAAATCATTCTTTAAACGATTAAACTCACCTAATCTACCAATCCGTAACAAGTTAACTGAGTTACAAAAATTTTCTAACCCGTCAAAAATTAAATTAAGTTGAATTGACTATTTTTAATTAAAAGTATATCATATTTTACCTCAAAATCCTTGTATGTTAATTTCGTGGACGTTTTACCATAAAAAATCTTTTTTTAAAAATGTATTTGACTCATACATTAATTGGTGAGACGAATTCCACTTGGAATGAGTTTAAAATTAATTTTACTAAAATAGGCAGTTGGAAATTATGCGTATAAAAAAAGACGGTGGCCAACTTGGTGACAATATCTGTGGTTATGTGAGTATTATTGCATGGAATGCGAATAAGGAGGGTATTCTTGTTGCTGTCTCCTCCAACGTGGAAATATAATTGGATAGAGAGTTCCAAAATATTATCCTACCAACCATATGAAGCTGATTTTTGCTTTTCAGGATGCTACATCAAGAAATCAAGCATCAACCATTCACGTTTGTTAGGAATACAATTCCATTCCCTTCCATTTCTCTCATAGCTAGCTAATCAAACTATAAACTGTAGAATAAGATCAGCATCGCTACCAATTCTCCATCAAGGAACATATTCTTCAGTTCCAGGCCACCTCATTACGCACGTATTTCCTCACCTTATTTTCGCCAAAAACAAAATCATTACTAACAACATTACTCATTGCTTATTCACCCTAAAACACACACTTTCACACAATGTAGTAGTAGTGCCACTGCCTTATATTATCTCTTTTTTTTTTTTAAACAGTTTTTCATTATTCAATCCATTTTTTTTTTTTCTAGGTTTGAAAACCTATGACGGATTCTGAACAACAATGGCAGAAGACTCTTCCCTAAGAAACCTCAATTGCTTCGCGATGAACGCTTCAATGGCGCGTTGAAACTCCTCATTGCTCAGCTTATCCTGCGGGTACAAATTTTCCGGGGGGGTTTTGAGCCGCTTCTCGGTCTCCGACCGACGGAGATTTCGCCTCCGCGGCGTTTTTACGCTGTCTCCTTTCCAGTTCTCTGACTTGCTCCGGCGGTACTTCGCGGCGGGGTCGACACTGGGCCGATCCTGAACCGTCTCGGCTATGACCTGCTTGTCATGGTACTCGGGCTCCGGCAGCACGCGCGGCGGAGGCGCGTGGAGTACGGGAGCACGGGAGTTGAGGAAATCGTGGTAGAGAGTGTCGGCCGCGGAGTGGGGACCGGAGAGGCGGCGGGACTGGGCGAGTAGAGCGGCGATGATGGCGTTGGAGAGGGCGAAGACGAAGAGAGGGCTGGCGGCGAAGGAGAGGAGGCGGGTGAGGAATTGCGCGGAGAGGGCGAAGGCGAAGGGTAGGCGCGTGAGGAGCCAGGAGAGGAGGAGGAAGAGGAGGCAGAGCTCGAGAATGCGAAGGGTTTTGGAAACGGCGGCGAAGAGGTTGTGTGTTTGAATGGCGTTGGCCTTCTCTGGTTTGAAGAGAAACTGGTCCATTGATCCACACAGAAGGAAACACTAACCGAGTGGTGTGTGTGAGTTTGAAAAAGAAAAGGTTATGTTGTGTTGGGTTTCAATTTGGTAGAAGAAGTTGGGAGAAAAGAGACAGAGCGTGAGAGTGGGTTGAAGAAAGAAGAGTGAGAGTGTGTGTGTGAGAGAGAGAGAGAGAGAGCATGAAGAAAGTTGGCATAGGTGAAGCTTCTTTTAACACAAACTTGGTCTTTTATAGACTCCGCCACCTGCCACTGCCACCTACATTTATCTCGCTTCTCATCAATGTCTTTTATTTTCAAATAATAAAAACCAAAATATTCTCCTGTTTCAATTTCTTATTTTAAAAAAATTATTTTCGGACTATGATTTCTCTTTTAGAACATTAAATTTATTTGCATTACCAATTAACGTAATTTTATTTTTATTATAAGAATAAAATGAAGTTTTATGTAAAGATAATATAGATTAAAGCGTAATTTTACATAGATTATCCAAAAACAATGGCATATTAAAACAACCAATATGGATGAAACTATAGTTTATGATAATAAGGAAGTATTTAAATATGGTGATTTGCTTGGTCCCGAAATGGTGGGAGATAGCTTAAGATGAAACTTTAAGATAACATTATTTTGGTGTGGAAGATATTTTATTGTTGAGCGGAGAGATAATGAGAAAAGAATCGGTCTTGGCGAAGGGTGGTGAGATAAGATGTGGCATTTCACGTGAGGCGATGTATTAGTCACACTGCAAAGGGTTACAGCTTCTGCATTCTGTTCTCGTACTTTTATTGTTGTAAGAGGAAACAATTTGTTGCAGTAATAGCATTGTCAGTTTTTTCCTAAACCAATTTTATCAAAAATAAATATATTGTTGATTAAATTAGCTTTTTGGTTAATGAGGTTTTTTGGAAATTATATCTGTTTTTGTTGTTCAAACCAATTTTTCTTACCAAGTCAACCGAACGTTGTTCTTGATCTCACGTGGATGTGCAGTGCGCAACTTGAAACATTCCACGCTTCATTTGGTTTCGGCTTTCTCTCTTCTGCTAAAGTTATTGTGTGTTTTTGTTCAAACATTTTAGCTCACGAAGTTGGTAAATGAAAATTAAAAAAAAAATAATAAATAAATTAGTGAGTTAATTAGGAGGTGCGTAAAAGGCGTGATGAGTGAGGTAGGTCCGTACAGATTGCAAGTTGCAAAAAGAAAGGTTACATGCATCACGTGTCGCTCTAGTGAAGCACGAAAGAGGGGCCAATTCAAGACGTAACAATAGTAATAATAGTGCTATTTACGCATTATTTTAATATTTATTTTCTACTGTTTCACTGCTTCTCTTCATTTATAAAATCACTTCTTTTTCTGCACTAATTATCCACTATCTTTCACAAATTACATTTTTTATGCAATTCATACCTAACATTCACTACATACATGCATGCTTAATTTACCTTTGATTTAATAAACTTTTGAAAGTTGATTAAAACATGTGTATGTTATATTTGGGTAGTGTTTTTTGTTGTAAATTATAATTAATTAATGTAATTGTATTGAATGGATGTCACCTGAGAAAGTATGGCGTAGGTTTGTCTCCGGTTTTTCTACTGTGAAGAAGCTATCAAGTCCCTTCAGATTGACAAGATGTTTCAAAATTCAAATTTTGATTGCATATTTAAAGGAATGCAATCAATGTATGAAGCTGAAGACAGAAACCAGGACTTTGACCACGCCACCCATAAAACTTTTGTTCAATGCTTCATCAAATTTTGGAACTTTCGTCACCAATCATCAAAACTAAATTAGGTTTTAAATTAATGAACCAGCTACTATCTCCCTTTACATATATACAATTAAAATTCGCAAGAAAATAACGTACAAATTCCAGTTTACAGGAAAAAAAAAGTACTTTAGTTTTCATTTACGTGTTTTCATAGATTTCTTTTAGCCGATACTTTTTTGCAGGAAAGCATATTAGGATTTTTTTTTTTTTTTTTGCAGGAAACTACGTAAAAAACTCTTAACATTAGAATTTTCAAATTCTTACGTGTCTAATTAAATACAACCAAATTACTTCCGCATAACAAAATCCTAAGAGTCCGTAAATTTTTCCTTTCTTATGAATTTATATAATACAATCGTAAGAAAAATCTTATGAAATATTAAAACTCCAATAAAATATTATAATTCTACCATCAAAAAGGTATATGTATTAATTTAAATGAGAGTATTTTAGAGAAAATGTTATTATTTGATTAGAATACGAAAAGTGTAGTTCATTTATAGATGAAGACCGATATATTACTTTACAAAAATTATTAATATGGCTTCAGTATTATTATTTTTTTCCATTTTTTGCGGTAAGAAATTTTGGAAGAGATCATAGTAGTTTAAGGATTTGGAGTGAGAGCCGCTTTTTGTTACAGTTGTGATCAAAATTGTGAATTTAATATTTGAAATATCATCTATGTTATGTTCTACTTATATATTTTTTATTATTGATAAAAAATCATTTTAATTTTCATAAATTCAAAAAAGTTGAAAGTGAAACTATAAATTAAAACATATTTGAGAGTTATTATGAAGTTAAAATTTAATTGATCAAATTATACACAGTTAATAATTTTTTATAATAATTAAATTTTGTTAATTCACCTTGTAATTTTCCATAGTTGCGATTATTTATGCTAAATGTTATTAAATTTAAGACTTAAATATAAATTGGTTCTCATTTTTGTTTTGTGTTAATTTGGTCTTATTTTTGTCAATTTGGTCTTGTATGTTAACGGTGGGCAAATATTCAACGTCAATAAACCGTACATGTCGCTCATTTTTCTTCTTCTTATTTTCTTTTATTAAATCTTTTCTTAATTTGTAGATTTAAGAAAAAATTGTGCACAAGTCAAGTCACAATTGTGTCATATGTCAATATGTGTTACTTGCCGGTTTGTGGTTATATTTTTTTTTTGTTTAATTTAGTCATTATATTCGTTATTTTTGTTCAAGAGTCCATCTCAGCAAAGACCAGGAACCTCTCAGCAAGTGACGAGAGACCTCTTCACAGAGATCAGGGACCTATTAGTAAAGGCCAAGGACCTCTCAATAGGTGACCAGGGATCTCTCAACAGGCTATCAGGGACCTCTTAGCGAGTGACCAGGGACCTCTCAGCGGAGAACAGGGACCTCGCAGCAAGTGACCAAGGACCTCTTAGGAAGTGATAAGGACCTCTTATTAAAGACCAAAAACCTCTCAACCTTAGTAAGTGATTAAGGACCTCTCAATAATGACCAGGGACCTCTTAGCAAGTGATCAGGGACCTCTCAACAAGTGACTAGGGACCTCTCAATAGAGACCGGTACCTCCCAATAGAGACTAGAGACCTATCAACAAGTGACCAGGAACCTATCAGTAGAGCCAAGAGACCTCTCAATAGAGATCAGGGACCTCTGAGCAAGTGACCAGAGACCTCTTTGTAGGTGACCATGACATCTCAAGTGACCAGGGACCTCTCAACAAATGACCAAGAACTAGGGACCTCTCAGCAATTGACCAAGGACCTCTCAACAAAGACTAGGGACCTCTCAGTAGTAAGTGACTAGGAACCTCTTAACATGCGACCAGGGACCTATCAACAGAGACCAAAAACCTCTCAACACAGACATGGACCTCTCAGTAAGTGACCAGAGACATCTCAATAGGTGACCAGGGACCTCTCAGCAAGTGACCAGGGACCTCCCAACAAAGATCAGAGACCTCCTAACAAGTGACTAAGGACATCTTAGCAGAGGCCAGGGATCTCTTAGTAATTGACCTAATTAACTTTTGTTAATTCACCTGATTGGTTGTAACTTTCCATAGTTGTAATTAAATTTTGTTAATTCACCTAATTGATTGTAATTTTTCGTAATTGCGATTATTTATGCTAAATGTTATTAAAATTAAGGGTTTAATATACATTTGGTCCTCATTTTCATTGTGTTTATTCAATTTGGTCCTGTTTTGGTTTTGTATTCAATTAGGTCATCATTTTTGTCAATTTTGGTGAATGTTGTTCTTTTTGCTAAGGGTGGTTAAATATTTGACATTAGTGAATTGTGCATGCCACGTGTTAACTCCTTTTTTTATGTTTTTTATTATTGTTATTTTTATTATTATTATTATTATTATTATTTGTATATTTTAAAAAACTTGTGCACAAGTCACAATTGTGGTGTCATGTGTCAATATGTGCCACATGTCGGTTTGTAGTGGTGTTATTTTCTTTTGTTTAATTTAGTTCTTATATTCGTTATTTTTGTTCAATTTAGTCTCTATATTCGTTATTTTTATTTAATTTAGTCTTAGTTTTGGTTAAAATGGAGCAATTTTGTTCATTCCAAACCAAGGCCAACTTTAATTTTTTATGAATATTCTACATTTTTATTAAAATTGACATTTTTATTAATTATTTTTGAAATTTAACTATAAATTATTAGATTTGATTATAATTAAATATACTTTTTAGATTCAATTATTAAATAAAATATGATTAGAATATAATTATTAAATATTTTAGAAAAATATACTAACGTTTCTAAAATTGACATTTAAATATAAAATATTTAATATTTTTATTGCTTTTATATTTAAATATAATTTGAGAAATATTTTAGATTTAATATAGGCACACATGGACATTGACATATTATACAATTGTGACTTGATCAGTGGATAACTTTTTTAAAATTTAAAAATTTTAAAAAGTAGGAGTTGACATGTGACATGCATTGTTCAATGACTTTAAATATTTAACCATCATTAGCAAAAATGACCAAATTAAACAAAATTAATAAAAATTAGGGTCTAAAGGAATACATAACGAAAATTAGAATCAAATTGAACAAACACAACGAAAATAAAGAACAAATATATAACTATATATATATATATATATATATATTTAAGCCTAAAATTAAATGATAAAACGATAAAATAATTCATATTATAGGATACTTTGACAATATTAAAGTGTTACATTGGTTGCATCGAAGACAATTTGGTCTGTACGCACCGTTTGTGTTAAAGGAATATTTCTAATTGTGCCTTAGTTTATATAGAAAGTTGCATTTGCGAGAAATCTTTTTCTGTAAAACTTCTAAAACCAGGTATTTAAACAAAACTTCATTTCCATGAATTATTTCAAATATTAAAAATATAAATTTAAAGCATATAGTATCTAAGTAATAAATTTTAAAAGACTTAAAGAATATATTCATCTTACGCTTGTGCGCCTATAATTTCCAGAATAATATTAACAATAAACCAGGTTAGAAACTTGAGAGACAATTTTAAATCTATCTTAAAAAAATACATTAAAAGTAAGGTAATATAATAAGTTACTTAATAATTTATTTAACTATTTTATAAGGGGATTCAACTTACATAAAAGTATTTAATAAGAAACTCAAGGTATTTTATTTTGGAAGTTTCTAATTTATAAATTGCAAACTACTTAAGTTAACTTGTTCTTATTTAATTTTATTTCATTATTATCTTTTTTATTTTAATATTTTTTATTGTTGTTTTTTATTTCATTTCACCTATTATTATATTTTTTATATGATTAATTAGTTACTGTATTATTTTAGTATTTGTTAGATTATTTTTAAATTGTTTAGATACAAAAATTTCATATTATAAGCTGAAGTAATAAACATAACCATATAAAATTTGTAAAATAAAATCAATGTAATAATAGCTTAAATTAAGAACTAAAAATTTTAATTTAAAAAAATAATTAATTTAATTAAAACTTATTATATCAATTCATTTAAATAGAATAACTTATTCACACACACATAATATATATATATATATATATATATATATATATATATATATATATATATATATATATATATATATATATATATATATATATATATATATACACTACAAAAAAATTACCATTTAGTGGAGGGTATTTTGGGAAGGTTTTAAAAATCCTCCGCAAATTAATATAGTTTAGGATAATCTTGTAAGTCCTCTAGAATGACAATAATAACAGGGGGTTTAATATTTTTGTAGAGAGGTTTAAGACCTCCGTAAATATTAAAGTTTTCATTTCCCCCCTCTGTTTCATTTTCAGTTTCCCTCTCATCTATCTCTCTCAGCGATTTCGTCTCGCGTTTTCATACAAAATAGTTTCACTCACAAATTTTATTTCAGAACCCTAGAAATAGTTCAAGGTTTCCTTACTTCGATCAAAAAGTTTTCAACTGTCCAAGTGGAGTGGTAGGCGGTGAAGGCATGGTGGTGGAAGGTCGTTGAAGTGGTTGGGGTGTTCGACCCTGAAGACGCGTTGGGCTCATGACTTTGGTGTTAGAGTTGTTGGCTCTAACGGGCATTGTAAGGGCGAGGGTGTTGGTTCTGTGAAATAATCTGATAACTTCACGAAACCCTTATATTTACATAGGTTTATTGATCATCTGAAAGTTTATTGTGGGTAATAATTTGATGGTGATGTATTTTGTGACTGGGGATGTTTGATGAAATTCCTAGGCTGAATAGTGTTTTGGAATTTGATTATCTTTCGAAAGTGTGCTAATCTGTGACCAAAATTTGCATTCCCACCTTTAAATTGAGGGAATGCACTTCACTTTAGCCTTCTCACTATTACATAATAAGTTTGCCACTTTTAGTTGGTGTCGGCATACATTTTAGTTTTGCTTTGTCTTGCTTGATTTAGATTATCTAGAACAAGAAGTGTCTCTGATGTTTTGATTTTAAAAAAAATTGTTGGTTGCTTAAGTATCTATAACTGTAGTTATATTGTTATGCTTTATTTGTTAACGGAGGTGTTTTGATTATAATTACCATATTTTGCTAGAGAGAAAATGCAACGACATTCAAATTGTTTTAGGTTATCTGTTACAGGATGAAGGAAATAATTTGGCATTAACCTCTTTAAATGCATTGGACTCAACAATTTCACAATGGAAAACATAATTAACTGGAGAATATGAGAAGCCTTCATGGATAAAGCGGTTATTGCTTAATAATAAATTGTTGTGTTCCAAAATCAGGTTGGTATAACTTGGCATGTTATTATGTTGAGTTGGAATTTAAAAGAGAAGAAATTGATCCCTCTTTTACATGTTTGTCCCAAAAATATCACATTCTACATGATTTTCAGTTATTAAGAAGCCTTGTAGCTGATTCCATTGCCTCTGGATAAGATACCTTTTAACACCACTTTTATTACGCTTCACTTTTCTTGAAGGTACAATATGGATTAAACGATTGTTTTTTTATTATCTCAGATTGTAACTCTATCTTTCTACTCGCAGGGAAGAGGCAAATGAGTTGTGTCAAAACTAGAGAATAATGAGGACAAGTCACATACTGCTTCAACTAAGTTTATCATATTTGTAAATTTCCCTCATGATATTGTCTCCGTTTATCATATTTAGTTGATTTTCTTTAGCATATTTTACCATCATGAGGAAATTGATATTAATTATGCTGTGTACAAAAGAAGAGGTACAAATACTCTTACATCTTAATCTTTCTTCATTACAGGATGGTAGAATAAGGAATACAGGAGCTATGCTAATTTGTGACATTCTTCTTAATTTCTCTTTATAGATTGGTATGTAGAATTGGATTTATCATTTTCATTAAAATGGCTAGGTTTTTTTTAGCAGAATATAATTAGTCTGCTATCTTTTTTCCTTGGAAAAATATTATTAAATTCATTCCCGAAGGGAAGTTCAATAACAAAGCTATAAACAAGACTAGTTATTCATGTTTTGAATTATAAGAACACTACTTTTTGCGTAATGTGGTTTCTATTTGCATCATGCTTGAATATAACTTGTATATATTCTTTTCTTTTAACTAGGCCCTTGGTCATTCGAGCAATTCAAGTTCAAGTTCACACATTGACAGAGATAGTGAACATGGTACATCGAATATTAACTAATGCTTTGTCAAATTGTTAATTTTTTTACGGTGTACTATAATATCAATTATAATGACCTATATAATGCAGATATTTCATAGACAATAATTACTGTCATATTTGAAGGTTATTGAACTAGAATTTTGCTGTGAAAAATGACATGCCAGTGAATTTATGCACTTGTTCAAAATTATGATGCATTATAATTGCAATTATTTTTTTTTATAGGTGATGAACTTTATATATTAGTCTACTGGATTCAAGGCTGCAAGCATTTGGAGCAACAACAAATAGGATTAATGTGAAAGAAGAAAATTCGTTTTCCGAACCAAGTTTTTTATATTTAGAACATTATGTTATTTTTTTCTCGACATGATGTATTTTCTATTTTTATATTTACATTGTAATTGTCAATATTTTATCAAATCATCAATGAAATTAATTTTAGTTAATTTTTGTGTACTTTATGAATTTTTATATTTTATTTATTTTTTATTATAAAAACAATTTCATTAAATTAATAAATTATAAATGTATGTGAGTGAGTAATTACAAAATAAAGGAGGTTTTAAACCTCCACAAAATAATAGTGACCAATAGAAGAGGTTAAAACCCTCCACAAAACAACATCTGCAATATAATTCGGATACCAGGGGTTGTCAAAAACCTCTGCAAATAATTTGTGGCAACTCTAACTATAGAGGTTTGAAAAACCCCTGCAAATTAATTTGCGGAGGGCGAAAACCCCCGCGGATTGAAAAAAAAAACCTCCACTAAATGATAATTTTTTTTGTAGTGATATATATATAACTTTTAAAAAGTAAATAGAACTATAAAATTTTAATACAAATTAATTATTTTAAAAATATGAAATTATAACTCTATAATAAAATAATTTTTATTTAGAAAAATAGATCTCATTTATATAATAAAATTTATGTAATTAGCTTTTTTTTTATGTTAGTTTTAGTTTGTCAATTAGTTTATCGGCTAATTTACCAAATAGTTCTACTATAATACTAACTACCAGTTAATTAATCAATTATTTGTCAAATAAATATTAGATCTTCTATTAATTCTTCCAAATTAAAGGTTTCTGCTTATAATATAACCAAAATATATACTCATTCCTTCCCGGAATGGGAAAAAAATCATAAAAAATAATCTAGTAACTAAACTAATTCAATTTATTATAGATATGGAAAATAGTTTGGATTTTGAATGATCCAGATAACTATTTAGAATTTATTTTTTTTAAATTAATTGTAAATTAAAAATAATTAAAAATATTTTCAATGTGCAATATGTAATGTTACGAGATAAAAAAAGTTAAAAGGTCGACATTGATATTTGAAATGTTATGAAATTCACTTATGTAAAAAATGGAGAATTGAACTGAAAACAAATGTAGAAGAGTAAACATTGTCTATTTAAATAAACATTGATTAAAAATATAAAAATCTTATTGGCAGAATACGTACTGTATGTATATTTTATCTAATTTAATTTCATAATTATTAGAAATATGAAGATAAAAATTGGACGACATCCAAATTACTCATGTATATGCACTTGGTATATTCACCTTTTTACACATTATTATATTATTGTTACATAACATAACATGTTCTACTCTTGTTTCTATACTAAACTCTGTTGTCTTTGTTTCAAGGAGTGATTTGTGAAGACAGATACACAGGTGCGGACCTTAGTTCTTAAGGGTCCATAGTCCTCTCACAATTTTTTTTTATAATATATTTATGTTTTTTTAATTAATTTAATTATAGATAATATTTATTGAATTATTAAATTTGAAAAAATTGTTATCATCTTTTTACTTACTCACCTATTATTAATTAATAATTTTGTAATTAAATTATTAATATCATATTCAATAAAAAATTAATTTAAATTTGAAATATCATATTAATCATCTTTGATAATAATATGAAGTACATTTTATCTAAACATAAAGTTAACTTTTTGTTGTCAAACAACATTGTGAAATAAAATAGAAGAAATTTTTTTTCACACACTATTATTATTTTTACTGAATAAAATATAACTAAGAATTTTAATTTTGATTTAATTATTGAAGATTCAATAATTTAAAAATATAAAAAAATTATTAGATATAGGTAATTTTTTTTATAATTATAATTATATTAAATTATGTATTATTTTTGTTGTATTAGTGATAATAATAAAATATATAAAATTTTAATATATTATTTTGATTCTCTCAAAATTAATAGTCAAAATTCACCGCTACAAATACATGCGATGAATTGAAGAGAAAACAAGAAAAAAATAATAAATAGTGTATTTAAAAAATGAAGAAGTTATCTTTCTTTTCAAAATTGTAAATATTTGCACGGAAATACATTCCAGTGACCATTTTCTCCTTCCATAATTGTTTGTAGTGAATTAGTTTAATTTTCATGATAACAATGAATTTAAAATAAATAAAATAGTATAATTTAATAAATAAAATAAAATAATAATTATTTATAAAATAGTAATAACAATAATAGTACACAAATAATAAATAGTAATAATCAAGAGCAAAATAGTAATTTCATCCATGAAACACATCATGTCATTCACTAACTCTTATAAATTTTCATCCCAAGTATATTCATTTATAACTATCTTTCTCCTAATCTAAATAACTCAACTTTTCTCTCCCAAATTTATTTCGTGATCTAATTTTAAATAATACATCATTTGCTTTTGTTACAAAGTCACATGTACTTAACTTTAGGACATGTAGGTGTGTTTCTTTGAGATGATGAATTTGAGAAAGAGTGAATAAATGAATTTGAGTGAATTTAAAAATAAAATTTTTGTTTTTTATTTTAAGAATTATTATTATATATATCATTATTTATTATTAATACTAATTATTATATATATATATAACTGATTACGGAATCAGATCTTTCTTCATCGTGATTTATTAATTTTTTCGTCCACCATGGTCTAGCTTTGATATTATTTAGCTCCATGAGCAACAACAATATAACGGTAACATGTTTATTAATCCTTGCAAATCTTCGCAGTTTTGAAGAGATGGGATTTTGGTGCAATCCCTCAAATCCTTCTTCTCGATCGCCCGATCATCTTTATGGAACACAAAACAAGCACAATATATTCATCTCTCAGAATTAACAATAAATCATCGACTAGAGATAAGACAATTTCATAATATATAAGTGAGGTGCAAACCTTACCTTACAAGTTGATATTGTGTGGTTGAGTTAAGCTCAAAGTCCACTTTCTTTTATCATGGTATCAGAGTCATTGTTTAAAAATTTATCCTAACGAGATTTTTTGAACATTCAGTTCTACCCACTATTTCGGACCGTTATTGAACCATCCATCTCTAAACCTACACACGAGATCGATGTATATACCTCGACGTGAGAAGGGTGTGTTAGAAGTTCCGTATCAACTATAGATAAGACAATTTCATAATATATAAGTGAATACAAACTTTATCCTATAAATCAATTTTATGAGATTGAATTAGGCTCAAAATCGACTCTCTTATCAAAATTTGCTTAACCGAACACGTATGTAATAAACAATATAATTAGCTCTACAAAAGACATGTACTAAATGTCAAAGTCTAATTTATTTTGAAATTATTAATCAATCACATATTTTATAAAATACGAAAAACTCTAATATTTTTTTATTCTAAAACTTATTATTAGAATATATATATATATATATATATATATATATATATATATAAAATA
>Ga0214543_1002698_pt1 | contig 34888 bp, 16 predicted proteins | sample CNSS2metaG_FD_160094 | JGI IMG/M metagenome (GOLD analysis project Ga0214543, IMG submission 160094) | Root nodule microbial communities from cowpea collected in UCLA plant growth center, Los Angeles, California, USA - CNSS2 | ecosystem: Host-associated > Plants > Roots > Nodule | place: USA... | reverse complement strand
AAAAAAAAAAGGTTTGCAAAAAAAAAACAAGAGGGAACCTACGAGGCACTTGTAACGGCAGAAAAAAAAAAGGAACTCAAAAGGAAGCTGAAAAACAGAAAAAAGAGAGGAAAGAATGCTTGCTATTTAGGACAAAACAGCAAATCAAAGGACAACAACAAAGGTTATGGTTGAGTATTAATATTATTATTCTCAAATTGCAGTTCAATATTATGTTTTTTATTTTTCAGAGCTGAAAAAAAAAAAGAATTGTGTGAGGAGAGAGAAAATGGAATTTTTTTAGAGTTTGTTGGAACCGTTGGATCACACTGGTTCTGATCTGTACTTTTGGGTGCTCAGAAGAAGCCATGAATGCTGTAGATCCGGGTGTCTGGGACAACATTCGTCGCATTGTAATTGGCATTTAAGCTCTATTTTTTTGTTTTTGTTTTTATTATATTTTGTTTTTTAATCTTAGAATTCGCACTGTGTTTGAAGCTATTTGACTTGGGAATTTGGTGAGCCTTGTTTCGCTGTATGCTCTGAACTTGCTTAATGGGTGCTCCAGCTTGAATTTTGCCGTTTGAATTGGCTATGTTTTTGGTCGGTGATGGAAACGGCGTAATTAGGATCTATTCCTGGCCAATGTTTTAGGGTTTCAGGTTGAGGGATATCTTCAGTGTTAGCTTTGGATGCTTATTGCATATGAATGTTGAGGGGTTAGACATTGCGTTTGGAATGGTACAGTTGTTTTAATATGCCAAATTTAGTTTGTTTGTTTTGGGATATGTGGGTTGGTTGACTCAGTCACATTGGGTATGGTGCTTGCTAGTGTTTGTTGAGTGCTTAGAAAAAGTAACGAAGCCTGAGGAGATAGTTGGTGAATGAAAGTGGGTTTTTTTTTTTTTTTTTTTGCTGGTATTGTTGTTTGGAGATTGGATTTGTGGTGAGCTTGAGCTATGTGTTAACAATAATCATTGTTTGTTGGTTAGGGTGTTGAAGGTTTTTGACTTTGGATTGAATGGAGAACTTGAGGTGAAACTTGTTGAGCATTGCATTGGGTAGGGGAGATGCCACCTTCCCCGGCATTTAGATGCTCTCCTGGTAGAGAGTCAAGATCAGACAGTCACAAGCGCGGACGCAGTCTTGAAAGTGGATTGCACTTAAGAGAGAAAGATGAAGATCTTGCTTTGTTCAGTGAAATGCAGTCCAGAGAAAAAGAGGGCTTTTTGCTTCAGCCATCAGATGACCTGGAAGACTCATTTTGTAATCTTCTTTACTCGCATCTTGAGGAGAGAATGTATATATATTTATCAGTTGCTTTATTTGTGTGATACTCATGCATTTCTCCCCCATTTTTTATATTAATTTGCAGCCCAGAAGTTGAGACATTTTTCTGATATCAAGCTTGGGATATCCATTCCCGGTCGAGGAGAAACCAGTGAATTGCTTAATGCAGATGGTGACAAGAATGACTATGATTGGTGTGTAGTTTTTTCTATCTTTTGAATCTTACTATGCTAAATCTTGTTGTTGTGTTATGATCAAATTTTATGATTTCAATTCCAACTTTTTGCAATTGTGTTTCTTTCACACTAATAGTTTTGTCAATAATTCAAAATCCCTTTTTTCCGAAGGTTTAGAATTAGATGTGCATTTTACTTTACTGATGCTGCATTTCTGTTTTATTCGTTTGAAGGTTATTGACACCACCGGACACTCCACTGTTTCCTTCACTAGATGATGAACCAGCAGAAATAAATGTTGTGAGCAGAGGCAGGCCTAGAAGTAAACCTATTTCCATATCAAGATCATCTACGGTGTGCTTTGAAATCTGTTTTGTGCACAATTACCTCTTGAATGAAAATCCTAATATTTTCTTCTCTGTATGAAAAGTGTGTTATTTTAGTCACTATCCACCTTTTGTTGGACACTTTCAGATGGAGAGAAGTTACAAAAGCAGTAGGGGCAGTGCAAGTCCTAATCGCTTAAGCTCATCCCCTCGATCTGGGAATAACACATTGCAATCAAGGGGAAGGTCTTCATTGACGCCAAATTCTAGTCCAACTCAAGTTATTAGACAGGCTACTCCAACAAGAAGACCATCTCCACCTCCAACAAAGCCCGCAACACCTGTTTCTAGGTCCTCTACTCCTACTCCTCGGCGAATCAGCACTGGCTCGGGTAGTCCTGCCGTCTCATCTGGGATTAGGGGAACTTCCCCTGTTAAGACAAGCCGTGGAAACTCCGCTTCACCAAAGATAAGAGCATGGCAAACAAACATTCCTGGTTTCTCTTCTGAAGCTCCTCCTAATCTCCGGACATCTTTGGCTGATCGGCCGGCATCATATGTGAGGGGTTCATCCCCAGCATCCAGAAATAGTAGGGACTCTACTTCTAAATTAGGTAGGCAATCAATGTCTCCCACGCCTTCCAGGAGCAGCAGTTATATTAATAGTCATGATCGAGATCAATTTAGTTCACGCAGCAAAGGTTCTGTCATATCTTCTGGTGATGATGATCTGGACTCTCTTCAGTCCATCCCTGTGGGTAGCCTAGACCGATATGGTTCAAGAAGGGGTGGTTCATTTTCAAACAGCAAATCTCCCTCAATTTCCAAGAAGCCAGCCAGGATGGTGTCCCCAAGTTCTGCTCCTAAAAGATCTTTTGATTCTGCTCTACGGCAAATGGTATTTTTTTGCTTAAATCTTGACTTACTTTCTCAATCATTTTATAGTTCGCTGAGTAATTTCAACTAAAGAAGCTGTTTTTAATATGATATTCCTAAATTGTCTATATTAAAATTCTCGTTTGACAAAAAGATATGTTCAGTCAACTCTTCTCTGCATATGCATGCACATAATTTCCCTCTTTTATTCACTTTCCTTTTCACATATGCTAATAAGTTAGAACATTCTTAAAAGGAACTTGGGTTGAGGCACTTGAATCTCACATAGAGTAGTATAAGATGCTCAGTAGAATATTTAGGTGGTTCTCTTCTTTAATAGTTAGCTTTTAAAGCTGGGTTCTCCAAGTGCTTGGATACTTATCAATTGGTACGAAAGCTGGTTGCAATTAAAGTGAATAGGTTGCTTAAGTCCCAGATCCAGTAGTATAAGTTGCTCGGGGGAATATTTAAGTATTTGGTTATCCCTTTATAATAGCTAGCTTTTGAGTGTGGGTTCCCCATTGCTTGGGTACTTGTCAAAATCAAAACAATTTAAATTGAATTTGGAGTGAGCCAACTATCTTCGATCTTTCTAGGCTACCAATAATCAAAACTTTGACATAATTTCAAGTATGTGTGTATTTCCCCCAATACTCAGGAACTGTTGGCTAGAATCCCCTAGTGCTACGGAACTCCCCGGGTCTTCCAGGGTTGTTACTGTGGAATCAGTTGGGATGTGATTAGGTAGGATTGGATTGAAGTGAACCTGGTCACCTGGAGAGTACAATCATATTTGATTTATTTATCTCTATAATCTTGGTACAATGCTTTATTTGGTTCTTCTGGTGCATGTTCTCTTTCCTCTCTGTTTATTTTTAAGCTACACATGATAAGACTATTATTCAAGTAAGTGACTTCAGCAAAGTCATCAATGAGCTTTTTTGTTGCGCTGCATATAAAGTGGCATACGTGGATTATCATAACCAAGTTTACACATTTGCTGTTCTTAGTCACGAATGAGTTTTTCTTGGAAAGAGTTGTTCATTCATTCATGCTCCCCTCACCTTTTGCCCTGATCTTTTCCCTTATGTCTTTAAGAGTTGGATGCGAACTTGGGATCAAACTGCTTACTTTGTTTGTTAACCAACCTTGCTGTGCCAGGATAAAAAAAGTCCTCAGAACATGTTCAGGCCTCTCTTGTCAAGTGTGCCAAGTACAACCTTTTATGTTGGAAAAGCAAATTCTGCACAACGATCCCTGGTATCTAGGAACTCCTCTGTCACAACAAGCAGCAACGCAAGCTCTGATCATGGTACAAGTTTTGCACCAGATACTGAAGGGAGTGACCACAATCAAGAAGATGCCAGTGAAACTGAAAAGATAGTATATGCTGACATTCATGAGGAAGTATTTTCCTTTGATAAAACTGATGTATTAAATGCAAACATTGAGCATGAGATCATTGATGAATCAGTTGATGTCCTGCACAATAAAACTATAGGCCCTATGATTGGTTTAGGTCCCACTGAATCTGAGACTTTTGTTTATCATGGTATTGACAAAGAATTCAGTGAAAGTTTAGAAACGTCCGATGCCATAGTTGACATTTCTGAAACTAGTGCTTTTGAGAATACAGAAATCTGTTCTAATTGTGGTTGTCCTCTGGAGGCCACTGATCAAACTGAGAAGAATCTTAGACTATGTCAAGAATGCAGCAGGAAAACCACATTGTTGAGACATATCATCCCGGATGCAACTTTGGCAGTTTCCAGTGACAATTCAGTGAATTCCACAAGCATTCCTACAGAAGAAAAACCATCACATGAAACAGACCAACTAGCTGTTGAGTCTAGACTGTCTCAAGAGAATAATGTGAGTAACGTGAGGTTTCCCCTTGGAGAACCAGGTGCAGAGGCAAATCACACTTTTCCCAGTGAATATATTTGGGACAACTCGCAACAAAATCCTCTCTCAAGTTCAGTGGAGAGAAATGAGCAGACGTCTACTAATCAGCTAGAGGTGGACCAGTCAGGGGTTGATTCCACGAAGCCTGATAATCATTCCGGGGAGCAGCAGTTGTCTCTTTCCAAAGACCGCTCAATTTTGAAAGCTGACCTCTTGGAAGGCACTGGCATCTCTGTACTACTAAAAAGGTCAAACAGTAGCAAAGGACCTGTAATTCAGGGCAGGACTTTTACTGCCACAACGCTATCTTATGATGACCTGTCCTTTGCAAGAAACAGCATGAACAGTATTAGAAGTTCAACGGGCCGTAGCAGCTATTCTACCTCATCATCTGTTGATTTCAGCTCAACAAGACATTCTGATTTTCGCGTCCAAAGGCAGTCAAGTGGCAGGAAATTGGATGTAGACTATGGATATGACGTCAGGATCAGGCCTCCAAGCCCTGGTTCATCTTTTTCTGGAATGTCAACCCATTCGTACCATGGATTAGGTTTTACTACACAAGAAACTTCATCTGGCAATACTGAATGCAGCAACCTAGAGGGGATACCCCAACATCTGCGAGAAATGCAAGCTTCAGAAAATACAGTGACAGATGTGATTGATTCTTCTATGAGTTCCATTGTTGCCAAGGAAGATAATCTTGAATACCATGACCGTAGTAGAACAGCTGATGCTTGTATCTCAGTATTAGTAAGCCCGGCTACTGGTGTTCGGCCTGATCACAATTCAGTGGCATCATTTCCAAATCATGAAAGCTGTATTTTAAGTGATAGAATTGAAGACCATCCGAATAATGTGGGCAGTGTGCCAAATACCGAAACATCAGTTCAGGATGCAAAGTCATCTTTTGATGAGGAAAATGATATGGAGAACTCTAATGTGGATGGATTGGATGCTCTGGTTACTACCAACACTTCTAAAATTGAAGAATCAGAAATAGATGGGGAAAAATTTAGTCAGAATGATACTGGAGTGGTAGATGATGATCCATCACTTGTATCAAAATGCCCTGTTGATGATTTTCAGGAACCTTCTGTTTCAATTTCTTCCAGTGATTCTCTTGCAGCTTCTGTTTCTGAGCTCAACGCCTCCGAGTACTCCCATGGCATAGGTATGATGCTGTTTGAGATGAGCATGAAAACTTTCTGTGACAATCTTAAATTATTCTTATGTCTCGAATACTGTCGTGTATGTACATAGCACATAGTTTGTCATGTAAATTTTAAACAGATAAACAAATTTCATGGTCTTGTTTTCTAACAGATAGAGTAGTATACTTTGGAAGGTTGTTTCTTTACATATTTTTTTACGAATGATAATAATCTGAATTGATGTGCCTGATATGTTAAGAGTGGTAGTCAGCAGCAACTTAATAGTCCAGTTTCCAATTTGCCGGAAGATTTGTATTTCGGATTAACTTTTGTGTTTTGGAATCAAAAGTAGAATTTTTTTTTTTATTACAGAGTGTAACAAATGCACTCCCCAAAATTTCCAATGCAACCCCGAGGTAATTTTTTAATAAAAAAGTTCTATTTTTTGATTTCATAACCGCTGCTCTTGAGGATCTGTAATATTTTTCTACGAGCTTTCTGAAATCTGAACAAATACTTCATTAATAGTGGGGGAGTACAAGAAAGCTGTTTCTCAATGTACATGGTTTTGGCGCTTGTAATCTATTTTATCTGCTGAACCTTTATTTGGAGAAAATATTAGTGCTCAGCAAATTTCTGACAGATTTCTAATGCTATTTCCCAGAAGGATCCACAGTTACGGTGGAGTGTCAAGATGGTGTTAACACCAGAAGCTTGACACTTGAAGAGGCAACAGATACTATACTTTTCTGCAGCTCTATCATCCATGATCTTGCATATAAAGCTGCAACGATTTCAATGGAAAAGGAACACTCAGAACCATTGGAAGGTTCTGAGCCGACAGTGACTATATTGGGGAAACCCAATTCCGATATAAAGGACACACGCAGCCAGATTGCCCGCAAGCGTGCTATGAAACCTCAGAAGGCAAGGCCTAAGATGGTAGAAACTGATGTAAAATCAGAATCGCCTACCAAGACTGAGAATGATGAAAATACTGATGAGTCTTTGATACGCAATGTTGGGCTTCCTAACAAGATAGACAGCATGAAGCCCCCTAATAAGCTTGAATCAAAGTGTAATTGCATCATAATGTGAGAGTTCATAGTTCAGATTGCCTTCTGATTTGTGCCAGCATTTCTTCTCCTTCTGTTGGCCTATATATATACACCAGAGCAGAGCTTAGCCAAATGCTTCCCCGTTTGTGTTTAGGTTTATGGCTGTTTCGGATAAATAGCCAATTGCTATGTGGTGGTTCCAATATATTGTAAGATATGGCACTTTGTGTTTGACATAATTGTAAAGTTATTTTTTTTTCCCCTTCCTTTTTTGTTGTAGGCCATTATTTTGAGGTAATTTGAGGATTGTGTTCCTCCAGATGCTCCATTCTTGTTATTTGATTTCCATCTCAAGTGATTCATGAAAGGAAGTGTGAAGTAGAACTCATTCATATTCGTTAAGATTGTGAAAAGCATACTGATTTCTTTGCTAAGTTTTTCCATGTCGGACAGAGCTGCAGTTGAATAGATTTAGATTTTTTCTTCTAGACTAGTATTTTATGCATTGAATTGCACAAGATAACTGTTGAATTTTATATAATTAAAATTTGTAATAAATAAATATTTTAATATGTGTAAATTATACATATAAGTTATATAGATTCTATTTATAGTAACTGTTTTAAACTGTCATATAATATTTATAACAATATATAAAAAATTAATTATTATTTTAAAAATTAATTATTTATAACAATATATTTATAACAATATATAATATCTTTTTTGTGTTCATATTTCGTTATGTAGATTTACCCTTAATTATTGTTTTAAAAATTAATTATTTTATAAATAGTTTATCTTTAATTGTTATTCTACAACCCTCTTTTATCTTTGACCGTTATTTTAAAAACTTATTTTGTGTACATATTTTATTTTTTTAATTTTACATTTAATAACTATTTTAAAATTTAATTATATATTTCGTATCGATCTTAACTCAAATTTCTATGAAAATTAAAAAATGTAAACACACAAGTGCGACAACATTTGTATTTTTGCTAATTATTTTTATTATATTAACATTTTTTTTGCACCAATTAAGTATTGAAATTTAATTTAGATATAGAGATACAGAAGAATAGATTGGAAGAGGCAAATGATTAAAAACATCAAATATATAATAGAGATTAAATGTGTTAAAATAAAAGAGAAAGATGTATAGGATGAATCCTTAATGTTTACTAATTGGGACATATAAATCCTATGTAACAAACTTGTTACAAATATAATCAATTCAAGGTCCTTGTAAAGATTTGGTAAAAATATATGTTAATAGATCACTTAAATTAACAAACTCAGTCTTGATGTCTCTATATATGGTCTTTTATCAATAAAATGATAATCAACATCAATGTGTTTGATCCTTTTATGAACGACAAGATTAGAACTAATATGAAGAGCAACCATCCAAATTCTAACTCTTTAATTGTTTTAAGTCAAAGAAGTTCACAATTGGTCGTGACCATAACTTTATACTCTGTTTCTACACTAGATTTTATCACAACACTTTGTTTCTTGCTCTTCCATGAGATTAAGTTATCGCACATCGAGACACGATATTCAAAAGTGGACCTTTTATTAGAAGGAGATCCTGCCCAATCAGTATTTGAATAATAGACAACTTTAGTATGGTTATTGTGACCATATAGCAAACCTTTTCCAGGAGATCCTTTAATGTACTTTAATATATGAATAATTGCATTCTAATGATTTACACATGAAGAATTGACAAATTGACTCACCACCTTGACTGCAAAGGAAATGTCAAGACAAGTAATACTAAAATAGTTTAATTTCCGAACTAATCTTTTGTACCTTAGGATATGAGAAAGCTCCCGCTGATTAGGTAGATGGTTGATATTAGGATCCATGAAAGTGTTAATAGATTTTGAGTTCATCAACCCAAATTCTTCCAAAATATCCAATGCGTACTTCCTTTGTTATATAAAAATACCAATCATTGTTGGATTGTGCTACCTCAATCCCCAAGAAATAATTGAGTTTGCCATGATTTTTTGTTTAAAAGTGGTGACAAAGGTGTTGTTTCATTTGGGAGATGTCATGGGGTCAATACTTGTAAGAACAATGCCATTGATGTACGTTTGGCAAGTGAACCAATCGTTAACGTAGTAATAAAATATCGTCCTCTGGGATTGACTTGTTGAATACTAGATTCCTAATTTACGTAATTTTGAGCAAATGTGAATCAATGTAATTGCAAGCATAAAAGTTATAACAAAAAACTTTAATCAAGAGAAGAATCGTTAGAGGATTGATTTCGTACTTTTTCCTATAAAATTCTACCCATTTTCAATTGATGCAAGTAATGTAATCATCCACTTGAGCTTACTTACAGCTGTTTTACCCCTAATCCCTTAGTAGGTAAAATCTATTTATTGAATTCGAACCCCCAATTCATTAGGTCAGTTTACAAAAATTCAATAAAATCATGAAAAATCATTAATCATCTCTATTGCAAACTAATTAGATATGCCCAATTTCCCAATTGTGACATAATCTAACCTGTCTTGTTCATAATCGCAAGCAATCCCCAATTTCCCAATTGTGAAATTGCTCATAAATGAATGATAAAACCATAAACAAAGCACTGGGATGAAGAACATTAGCAAAACATCAAATGTAAAGAGTAGAACCTATAATCCAAAGTCTTACATCAATCCTCCAACAAAATGAAATTAGTTTTGCATACTGAAAATATAAACTCTAGGAAGAAGAAGAAGTTCCTTTTCCATGAACGCTCCCCTTTATATTTCCTCCACGTTCCTCTTTGCTGAGATCACTTTCTCTCTCCTCCAACCGTTTCCCCATATCTCTCCTCTTTATATTTTCTTTTTCTTTTAAATCTTTGAGAGTCCACGTAATCTGCAATTTTCTCACTAGAAAACCACAGGTTGTGGAAAAATCCACAGGTCACCTATGGAACACTCTGTTTTGCGCATGATCTTCTGAAGTCAAAACCACAGGTCGTGGAAAAATCCACCAGGCACCTGTGGAACACCCTGTTTTGTATCCTCCAATTTGCTGCACAAAACCACAGGTCGTGGAAAAATCCACCAGGCACCTATGGAACAAACTGTTTTGAAACTTGCATCTTCTGAAGCCACATCCACAAGTCGTGGAAGACTCCACCAAGCACTTGTGGAACATACTGTTTTGCGTCTAACTTACTCCTTTCAGACCTGTTTACACAAACAACGCACCAATCCAAATGTATGATCCGAAACTAGATAATGCATGATGAAATGAGTCTAATAATGCACAAATGAATAAAAATGTCCTAAACTAATGCATGAATATATCTATATATGATATGCTCATCAGCCATCAACATATATTATTAAATAGATACACCTGACACTTGAGTATGGTAAAACTGAATGATCTACATCCTTATGAGTTATTCCAAATTATTGAACTACATTACTAAATTTTCCAAACCAAACCCAAAGAGACTATTTCAAGCCATATAAAGATCTGCATAAATGACATACCAATCCAAAAGACTCCCTCTAAGTAATAAACCCGAAGGTTGCTCTTTATAGATTTCTTCTAGCAAATCCCTATTAACAAAGTCATTTGTAACATTCAGTTAGTAAAGAGGTCATTATTGAAAAGCAACCATGGTTAAATAAGCGAACAAAATTCATTATGCCACTAAAGAAAAAGTATCACTATAATTCAAACCAAAATCTGTGTATAACCTTTAGGCATAATGAAAGCTTTCAGATTATCAATAGTATCATCAAAACCAACTTTGACTGCAAAAATCCACCTATAATGGGATGAGTTGTCAAGTTCCACTATTCTAAAGAGCACTTATTTCACCAAGCATGGCCTGATGCCAACCAAGATGGGCTAAGGCATCACCTATAAATTTTGGAATTGACATAGAATAAATAGACCAAAAACATGTATAAAAAGGTGGAAATAATCTAAGATAATTCAAACCAATGTAATTAAGATATGGATTACGGGTAGAGTGTATACCTTTATAGAGGGCAATTAGAAGTTCATACTCAATTGTCTAAGTCGGGAGAGGATGGAGATGACAACACTAGAAGTGAGTCATTCATTGGAGGTGGAGAATCCGGAGGTGCACTAGACAAGGATCACAAATAACAGGGATAATGATTGTAGTAGACGAATGCACACAAGGAGAAGGAGACTTACAATAATGGGAAAACTCAATGAAGGTGACATCTGCTGAAATGAAATAACAATTAAGAGAAATAGATAAACATTTATATCCTTTATATGATCTAGTGAGAAATGTCTAATTTACTTGATTTTATATATGTTTTGGCACTTGAAATGCATGAAATCAACACAAATTGAGTAAATCAACCATCCTTGGCTTAAAATTACAAAATGAGATATTAAGAATTAGATAGATTTAAGTTTAATGAGTTTCTTATGAAAATGCAGCACTTTTTCCAAGACCTAAAAAATGGTGCAACTAAGCTTCAAAAATGATGTTGAGCATTGTAAGATGAGTAAGTAGAATTTAATTCCAACCCTCACAATTGAGCAACGAAGAAAGGTGTTGAGCGACAAAAAGAAACCTTCAACAGGAGACCTTGACCACCAAACAAAGAAGTTAAACCATGGAAGAAAACTCTTTAAGGGAGAAAACTTCAAGTGTTGATCATTAGAGAAAGAGTTAAGTTATGATTTTAATGTCTATAAAAATAGAGTAATGTTCTATTTTAGGAAGCTTATTTTCTAGATATCATTAGACACTTTTCTTTGTACTTTTGTAAGATCCATGTAAGAGACATGGGAGAGGGACTCCAACTTCATATTCTTGTAACTCGAGTTATCATTATGAGTAGTTGAACTCTCTTGTGTTGAGGTTGGATGTAACTTTTCTGATTCTCTATACTACTTCAGATTTCATATATATAAATGCTTTTATGTAGTGTTAATGATGTGGTTTATTCTTGATTGTTTGGATGAACTAACCACTCATTTTATTTCACTTATTTAGATCGAGTTGGGAAACTAATCTTAAATATATGGTCCAATCAAGTCATATAATGTATTTGAATGTTTGGAATAGATTTAAATGCTTTAGCTTAGATTAAGTCATGCACTTAAAGTGATGATTCATTCATCAAAATTTGAGGAGTAGCATTGTGTTTGAAATCTTTAGGTTCTAAACTCAAGGAATTGATTTAGAATGAGCCAAATAGTTTTAGGAACATTGGATGATGGTATTAGTATATAGTGAATTAGTAAAAATGAAGTAAAAGAAGATCAATGAAGTTCAATGTCAACACGTTTATTTTTATTAGTTAATTCCATTTCAATCATATATTGTTTTACTTTTTCATTATAAACTACAAAAGTACTGTTTTATTGCAAACTAAGATGTTTGAGTTATTGGAGAATCTAAACAAGTCCTTGTAGATACGACACTTTTTTTGTCAAACAACAAGTTTTTGACATCATTGTCGAGGATTTTTGTCAAGATAATCAATAGTTATAATCATTTTGGATTTTCTTGTAAATATGTGTATATATTTAGCAATTTAAATTTTTATTGTTAGTTACTCTTTTGTGCTCACTTGCTTTTGAGTTGCTTCTTTTGTGCAAAGCAGGAGACAGGTTGAAGGCTTGTTACTTGATCCTGAGATAGAAAGAATAACCAGAAGAAATAATAGCAAGATAAGAAAACAAAATCAATAAGAAAGGTTAAGAAAGCAGTAAAAAGAGTCATCCATTCCTATCTTGACACAACAACATCAAACAAAGTCAATGGAACAAAGAATCCTGAAGAAAATCAAAAGAGAAGACTCTTGGTAAACTATGCTCACCAACAAGGTCCAAGACACTTTGCCCTAGCATAGCTAGGCCAACCAAGGGAGTAGAAATGAAGCCAGTTCTACTGTCACTCATCACCTTAAATCAGTTTACAAGCATGGACCATGAAGATGTTAAAATTAGACACTAGAAAACCCCACTAGACGAGTCCGACAATAAGTAGGTTTTTTATGATTACAAAATTTATGATGAAACAAGGGAGATAAGACAATACACATGTTCCAGATAAGCTTAGATTGGTTGCAATTATATCTTAGATAAAGCTTTGGACATATGAAAGGACAATTAAGTGATAGACTTCATTAGACATGCATACATGACCATTAGACAACCCAGGAAGTCATGAATTGATTGCTTGTAAAAATTAATATGCATATCTATATCTTTTGTTTAGATAATGTGTGTTCAATGAGTTTAAGCCAGGCATACAAAAAAAAAAGAACATGTTAATGCTTGAAGAAATAAATACATAGATGAAAAAGTAAGGCTTAGACGAGCTTAGTTAAAAGCAATGCTTAAACTAGTTGAAGGCTGGATCAAACAACCTATGTTGTTAAAAGACATATCTATCAAACAATGATGTTGACCAAACAAGTCAACTTAAAGTGCTAAAAGGAGCAAACGAGTCAAAACAAACATCGGAAAAACAAAGAGACAAAGCATTAGACGAGTCAAACATAATGCATCAAAGAAGTCATGCAAAAACACAAAAAATACTAGACAAATATCTATCAGGCAAGTCAAGTCAACTCATGAAACAAAATATTGAAACACCTATCCAAGGATGGCAACAAGCAGGGTGCGAATGGGTTTCGCTATCACATACCCATCCATAGAGAAAAAAAATTCATCCTCATCCCTATACCAAAGCGTAACGTGTACCAAATTTTTGTATCATCCATATCTCCACCGCGTAACGAGTATATACTTGTACCTAGAGCTGTCAAAACGGGTAACCTGACCCGATCCGGCTCAACCCACCACGGGTTATTGATTTAGTGAGCCAACCCAACCCAGCTCACTTTTTAACGAGCCAAAAAAATTTGAACCCGGTCCGGCCCACCACGGGTTGGCTCACGGGTTTACTTAATCAAAAAAAGTATTATTTTTTTTTTATTTTTTTTTCAGTCAAAACTAAATTGTAGTTCTAATTAAAATCTAAATAAAATTTAATACAATGAAAATACAAACCAAAATAAAAAATATACAAATTATTTATGTGTTGGATAAAAAAACAACTTAACATGACCCAAATGTGAAACCCAACTTAATAAAAAAAAAACACTTGTGTGACCCTTTTATCATCAACCCGGCTCACCACGGGTTCAACTCAGATGAGTCGGGTAAAAAATTAACCCGTATTGAAATTTATAAAAAAATTTCAACCCAACTTGGCCCGAACCCATGATGAGCTGGGTTGTCTCGCAGGTTCTAACCCATTTTGACAGCTTTACTTGTACCCATTCTCACTTTATTGAATAAAAATTTATTGAATTTCAATACCAAATAAAAATTCATGAGAGTTAAAACATTTATTGAATTTGCAAAACTTAATGTTACCTAGTTGATAAAATTTAAAAATAATTTAAAAAATATATAAAAGAAAAATAAATATTTAAATTAAAAAATATTTTAAATGTATGTTTACTTAAATTTTTTAAATTCTAATGAAATCCCTTCTTTTGTACATTAATAATAATTATCATACATCACTGGATCAAAATCATACAAAGAACAAAGATTAAACTAATAATAATTGAAATTTAACGTACATATTTCATCTATTGAACTATAATATATGTTAGAGGGTGATAAAAAAGATTCATGGCAATTACATTAAATTATTATATTATAGTAAATAAAATTTATTTACACAATTATAGTAAAAAAACTATAGTATGATAATGAGTTAACAAATAAAAATAATTATATAAAAAATATCAAAATAGTAAAATAAAAAACAAAATAAAAACATGAAAAAAAATGGTCAAATGGAAACAATTTGATAGACCAGTGAATGAAATCACATAAAAGAAACTAAATGTATAGTTAAGAGTATGATAAGAGGAAGAAAATCTTAGAGATCTAAGAAATATTTTCAAATATAAACCCGGTCAAATGGTTGAGAGATAATAATTTTTTTTAGCGAAACAAAAGAGTTTTTCAAATGAAAAAAAAAATTAACAATAATAGAATAAAGAAGATAAGTTATTTATATTACTTATTAAATGAAAGGTTCGTGCTATTAAACACTTAGAGTGTTAAACATTCTCATGTGAAAAGAAAATATATAATAAATAAAAATATTAAAAAAGAGTAGAATATTCAAATGTGATAAATAAAAAATATTTAATTAACACACATAATTTGAGCATAATTGCACAAAGGTGTTGATAAGAGGGAAAATATCTTGGAGATACAAATGAATTTTAAGACAAATCAACACACACAATTCTCACGTGAAAAGAAAATATATAATAAATGAAAGTATTATAAAAGAGTAGAAATAAATATTCAAATGTAAGAAATAAAAAATATTTAATTAACACACAATATTTAAGCATAATTGCACAAAAGGTGTTGATAAGAGGAAAAATATGTTAGAGATGCAAATGAATTTTATGACAAGTCAACGCACACACATACTTTTTATGGCCTTGGTGCTTTTGATTTCACAGTAAGTCAAGAGAGTTATTTGGAAAGGATGTATCTTAGAAATTTTAAGAAAGATTTTCCAATTTGTAGCGTTCAAATATTTTGAAATACGAAAATACCTTCTGAAACATCAAATTTAGAAAATATTAACAATAACAAGGTGTAGGGACTTTTGTTATATTTTTAATGAGAAATAGTATAAGAAGGACAACTTTTATGGGGTGCAGAAAAAAAAAGACATGGAGGTGCAGGAAGAAGCACTCAAAACCTGAACCCAAACACTACACCAAAATACAAAAAGAAATACAAAATACAAAACTGGCGGGAACATCGGCGGGAACTAGCTTTTTATTTACTAATCATCATAACCCATTTTCTGTTCTTTAAGCCGTTCTTCACTCATCTTCTGCTCCGACTCAACAAATTTCGAATGGAGTCGGATTCAGACTCCGACGGATCTCACATCTCCGCAACTCCTCCGAGAAATTTAAGTCCGTCACCACCGCGGCCGCCACCACCACCTCTCGTGGTGTCAAATAAATCCCGAATCAGAATCAAACCCTCAAAATCAAAACCAGGTCCTTCTGGATCCTCCAAAGCCCCGTCGAAACCCGACCCGGTCCTGGAAACCCCTCTCTCTCTTCCCACCGATCTCCCCTTCCAAATTCGGCGACCTTCCGACGCGCCTTCAGTTTCTTCCTCCATCGAAACCCTCCCTGCTGGTTTCTTCTCTTCCTCCCACTCTGCTTCGTTCGCGAAGATTCGAAGACCGCTCATTAACCTAGAACCTTCTGGAATCGAACCGGTTCTTACTCCCACCGCGTCCAATTCACGCGCTAATAGTACCGATGCGAGGACACGCGGAAAGACGCGGCTTCCGAACCTGATAGGTGCCAGCGCGCCTATGCCTACTGTTAAGCCTCGACCATGCAGCGGCGGCGATGGGAACTTCGTGAGGCTAAACTTGAGTGGCAAGCGAAGGAAGTTCCTGAACAAGAAGGGAAAAAGCGGCGGGAAAAGATACAAGAGAGGGAAATTCAAATCGCAGCACGAAAGGGAAGGGGAAGAGAAGGATATTGGAGAGTTGAAGCAGAGAGGGGGTTGTAAGATTCGTGAGATTGATTGCGCTGTAGTGGAAGAGGCTGCGGCTGCGGCGCTTGATGAGCCTTCGGAGGAGAATTTGGTGAAGATTTTGAAATTAGTTTATGGCTATGATTGTTTCCGAGACGGGCAGGTTGAGGCAATTAAGATGGTTCTTGCTGGAAAGTCAGGAGCGGTTGTTTTGCCGACCGGCGCCGGGAAGTCGCTGTGTTATCAGTTGCCTGCTCTGATCTTGCCTGGGATTACATTGGTCGTTAGTCCATTGGTGGCTTTGATGACTGATCAGCTGAGGCAATTGCCTTATGTGATTAGGGGTGGTCTTCTATCTAGTACTCAGGTGTGTTATACGTTCTACCTTGTGCAGTGTTGGTTGATTGATTCTGTTTGTTTAAGCTTCTGAATAACCTTTATATGAGAAAAAGAAAGAATGTGATAAGTTAGGTCGTTCGGAACTAGTTGTTAGAGTGTAAGTGCGTTTGAAGGTTTTGGAACGAGTGTGGTGTCAAATTTTCTTGGGTGGTCAGCATTTAGTTCATTGGTGAAGATCTCTCTAGTTTTTCTCCTTCTCTCAAATTCTCCGACAATAGTACTTACTGAAAAAGAAATATGCGGGTAAATGACATCAGCTTCTCGCTAATGTTAAAATGCCCTTAACTTTCATAGAGGTCCTTTTTAGTTTACTTGTCCAAAAGTTATGCCTCATAAGTTGATTTTGACTTGAGGTTTAATGAATTGTAGTTTCTTATTTTCTTCTTCTTCTTCAAGTGTTATCCTTATGCATATTCTTCTCTTATAACAAAATCAACTTACGGGCTTTAATTTCTAAATAAACTTTCTCACCGAACTTCTTTAAAAGCTAAGTTTAACTTCTATACAAGTTAATTTTTATTTACGGGGAAAACTTAATTCTATTTTCTCTTCTCCTAAAAATGCATACTGATATGTTCGATGTTATTATTTCATCTCCTTGTGTTTAATTAATCTCTTTGTGTTTACTAATATTAGACACCTGAAGAAGCCTCTGAATCACTGATGCAGCTTCGACAAGGGGGGATAAAGGTAGGACTTTCAACAACTAGACGTATGAATGCAACTTTGGCTTAGATTGTGTAGCACTGACACTGATTTTTCACATAAAATGGTTTTATTGTTTGCAGGCCATTTTTGTATGACGTGTTTGCATGTTCAGATTTATTGATGTTTTAAATTTTTGATTTACATAGGTGCTTTTTGTTTCACCGGAGCGGTTTCTGAATGAAGGGTTTCTGTCTATCATTTCTTCTTTGCCAGCCATCTCACTTGTTGTTATTGATGAAGCACATTGTATATCTGAATGGTGAGGGAATTCCTATGTCATTTTGTGGTATTAATCTGTTTTATGTTTGATCTTGAGATTTTGAAAACATTTTTACAGGTCTCACAATTTCCGACCGTCTTTTATGCGACTTAGAGCATCTTTGCTTCGTAAGACACTTAATGTTCGTGCTGTGCTTGCAATGACAGCAACTGCTACTACCACAACTTTAGATGCCATCATGTCGGCTCTAGATATCCCTCAGTCAAATCTTATTCAGAAGGCGCAGTTTCGGGATAATTTTCATTTATCAGTGTCTATGGTCAGAAACAGGCAAGTTATATGCTTCTACTTAGCTTGTATACTTTCATTATGTGAACTTTGTTAAACTTATGTTTTAAATCTTTGAACATATTAGAATGAAAGATCTACTGATTTTGATAAAGTCTCCTCCTTTTGCGGAAGTTCAGAGCATCATTATATACTGCAAATTTCAGGTGTGTATATGGACTGCTTTTTGCCAACTTTCAAGTACGGGAGTTCTATGATTGCAATATATTCTCGCTTCTAGCTCAGAGCATTTTATATGTATAATATTTTTGGCAGAAAGGCAGTTACTGAGATCCATATGATTCAGATTTAACATTTCGTTTTCTATAGTTGATAATTGAATATAAATAGGAAAGTTTCTATGTTGGTGGGAATTAATGACACATCTTCTTGTTCCAGTACGAAACCGATCAAGTTAGCAGATATTTGAATGATCACAGTATCTTGGCAAAGGTTAGCTTTGGATTTTTCTTTTACATTGCATGTCTTTCTGTACAATCCTTGGCACTGAGTTAAACTTGATGATTGATTTCTCATGTAGAGTTATCATAGTGGTATCACTGCAAAGGAACGTAGCTATGTACAGGACTTGTTTAATTCCAACAAGATCAGAGTGGTGAGACGAATTTTATGATTTAATCAGAGATATTGTGAATTTGTGACAAGTGCATATATATATATATATATATATATATATATATTTCTTACATAGTACATAAAATAGTTCTCTTACATTAAAATAAATATCGATAAAGGAAAAATACTTAAATTTCTTTTTTCATTTTGTTTAAATATATAAATTAGATATATTGGTTGGTTTTAATCTTTTCAGCAATACCTTTTGAAAATGTTTTCTTTCTGGTTGAATAATAAAACAAACAGAAGTATACGCATGCAAAATACATGTTTAAAAATTAACATACAAAATATAATTACTATACTTTTTTATTACAATATAAATATTTATAAATTTTATTGTCTCTAATTTTATTCTTACAAACTATAATGATTAAATATCCATAGAGTTTGAATTGCTTTACTTGTTGAAAATTAATTTTTTGACAAGAAAACTGAAAAATACTAAAATTTAAATCTAAAAGTAAACTATATGTTCATAAATATTTAGATTTATATAACTGTAAATATCTAGGTTTATATAAATATCAATTTTTAAAACAATTATTTGTAATATATCACATTAAAGTATAATCATGTCCAATGGATGGTGAAATAAATTCACAGTTGCTTAGTTCAAATTGAAAACCACGAGTGAGTATAAAAACTATACAAGTGAATGTTAGATAAATTAATTTTATTTAGGTTTACGTGAATGGTAGAAATTATATTTCTTACAACAGTTAAATGTTTTATTAATTCTGTATTGAAGATTAGTACTCTTAAAATTTAATTTACCTTAACAAACACTACTTATTTGCTAATAAAAAATTTCCTCATTGAAATTATGTTTATATCACGTGTCATTAGGATATTTTGTGATATATTTTGCTAAATTTTAAAATGTTATACTTTAACGTGCTGTTATTCTATTAAGTAATTTTTAATTTATTTTTTTCATGTAACAAACGGGTAATATAATTGTTATTATAATTTTAGTAATCTTTCATTTAATTTTCCAATGCAACACACGGGTGATATACGGGTTTTCTTTGTGTTTCCTCGTTTTAGTTTCTGTCACTGATAACTTATGTTTTTTCTGAAGGTTGTGGCCACTGTGGCATTTGGCATGGGGCTAGATAAAAGTGATGTTGGAGCTGTAAGGCTTATCACCTTGTTATTGTTTTCTGTATTCATTTGCATGAACTGGTGTACTATAGAAGTCCTCTATCATATAGTGATTCACTGATTCTTATTGTTCTCTTATTGCATGATAACCTGCTTTTCCATGTCTTATGCTTCAAACCTTTGAAATCTGGCTGTATCATAAACAATCGGTTCTTCTTCAAGATTTTTATTTATGGTTAAAATCCAAATATGGGTGACAAAGTGAGCCAAGCGGCTCACATGAATTAACTCACCATATGATGAGCTAAAGATGAATTAGTTTAACCGGACTTACTTTTTGTGAGTCGTAAATTTTGTTACCTGACTTACGTCACAGGTTGATGGGTTAGTGGATTGACTCACTGAATGATCTTTTGTTATTTTGATTTATTTTGCTTAATAATTAGAGTATTGACTCTATTATTTCTTTTATAATAGTACAATCAAAGTGTTCTCTTATTTCACCAATGTTATTATAAATATAGTAATAGAAAATTAAAGTGTCAACCTACCTAACTTGGTAAATAAATAAATTAAAGATTCAAACTATTCCAACATTATTAAACATTCTAGTATTTATAAAGATTAAATTGTCAGCTTACATAATTAGAAATAATGAATAATTATAATAAGAAACTTATAAAAAAATGATAAAAAATTGATAAAGGGTTGTTAGTGATGGTTATGTGTTTTCTTGATATCTATTCTTACTAATGTTCTTATTAATGTGTTTAGTTCTTCAGTTAATAGTTCTATTTAAAAAATGATGTTTGAGCATCATGTTAGGATCGAGCGCTTACCACTAGACCAAAACCTATAGCCATTAGTTAGGGCGCAACTCTTTGCCACGATTCGATTGTGACCTGGCCCACTTTGTCTCTGCCATGGGACAATTGATGTCACTTGCAACAATCTCTCCCTTAGCAATTGTCCTACTAGGAATTCCACTCATGGATTATGACTTGGCCCATCTGGCTTCCGTCACGGGACAATTGTACAACCCATAACAATCTCCTCCTTAACAATTGCTCACCAGGAATCGAACTCGTGATCTTTATTCTGATACTAATTGTTAGAATCGAGCGCTCACCACTAGGCCAAAAGTTATAGCCATTAGTTAGGATGCAATTTTGCGCCACGATTCGATTGTGACCCAGCCCATTTGATCTCTATCATGAGACAATTGATGCCACCTGCAACACATTACTCGTACGCTTTAGTCTTGTATTTTACAGTTAATAGTTCTATTTAAAAATGATGTCTTCGAGCATCACTTGTACGCTTTAGTCTTGTATTTTACACACTACATATTTGCATTTGATATATATGATCTTGGATATAACAGTAATTCATGCTAGAACTCCATTGTCATGTCTGTGTTTAGGTAATTCATTACAGTTTGCCTGAAAGTCTGGAAGAGTATGTACAGGTACATAATTTCTTCTAAACTTTATTAGTAGTAGGGCAAGATATTCTAGCACATGCTTTTCTTAAAAGAAATTGATATTTTAGGAGATAGGACGTGCCGGAAGGGATGGGAGGTTGTCCTACTGTCACCTATTTTATGATGATGAGACATTTTTCAAACTTCGTAGTCTTATGTACAGGTAACACAATTCTTTTTCAATTTTATTTTTCTCGCCGTCAAATTGTTCTGTGATGCAATTTTTTATCCTCAGTGAAGGAGTAGACGAATATGCTGTGAACAAATTTCTGCGTGAAGTCTTTCCTGCTGATAAAAACTCCTGTGGGAAAATATGTTCATTAATCAAAGAATCTGCTTCACGCAGGCTCGATATGAAGGAAGAGGTCCTCTACTCTATATTACAATTCATTTTAATTTATTGTTTGATTACTCAGAAATTATTTTCAATTAAAACTTCGGATATCTTGTTGAGAAGTCAATCATGTTCATATTTTGATGATAACAAAGGGGGAGAGATATTCACATTTTGGTAGCTCCAATACATGATTTCATTAGGAGATCTTTAGGGTATGCATGCTATGTCAAAACGCCATTTTTAGCATATTATAAGTAGGTAATCTCGTTATTCGTACAATTTTTTTTTATCTCTTTGCTATTTACCTGAAGCCTGTAAAATCAAGATTGACTTCAAACCAGATAATAAGGTGGGTTTCTGTGTCGTGATTAGAAATTATTCTTTTTTGACAATCATATATAGTTGTAACAATCAGTCATCTGTCCGTTTATACAATATTTAACATGCTAGTAATGATTAACATGCTAATAATGAAACCTGTTCCTGTAAGGAAATCTAGAAAATGTATGCTGACTATTTTCGTCTAGGTCCACAGTTTAAAACATTTTTCCTATATTTTTCTTTTTCAGGTGATGCTTACTCTTCTGACACGCTTGGAGTTGGGCAATGTGCAGTACTTGCAGTTACTTCCACAGATAAATACAACTTGCACTTTGGCTTTCCATAAGGTGTTGCCAGACACATCCCTGCACGTGTAATTTGTCACACAAGATGAAGAAGTTTATGAATACTTGTCTCCCTAAATCTATATATTTAAACTTGATGGTTTATATAGGACATTCTAATCTTATGTTTGTTAAATTTTATCTGAAGTACAGAAAACGAAGTATGGTTTGACCGTTTCAATAATCATTAAGTTGCTTATTTTTTTTAACTTTTGGCATTTTGCAGACTACTCCGCCATTACTTGCCCAAAAAGTATCTGCTATAGCTGTAATTCTAAAAAGGTAATAATATCAAAGCATATTAAACTTCGCGTCCTTTCACTTTTTCCAGAATTTTTTTCCTTTTCCCCCCTGGATGGTACTGTTTTGCAAGTTATCTTAACGCTGTTAACCGCGATAAATATGGTTTATGATTCCAACTTTAATTTTTTGAAGGGAAGGTATATCTGGTGATGACACCTGGTTCCTGATTTTGATCTTTAGAGAAGCAGTTTAATTTACTTACACTCTTACTTTTGTTTAATGGAATCGTTGTTGTGTGATTTTTCAGATCTGAAAATAAGCGTGGGCAATATACTTTTGACATCCCTACTGTGGCAAATGACATGGGGGTTACAGCAGTTGAATTAACAAATCAGTTGTACGACCTGAAGGTTTGGATTAGTGGATATAATTTTTTTTCTTGAGTTCACGTGTGTGCGCTTAACAAATATGTTTAAATAGTTACTATATTGTAGATTTATAATATTTTATCCATAAAAACGTATGGCATCTAAAAAACTGTTTTCCTCGTTTTGAAAATCTTTCACATAATAAGTTCAGTACTGCAGCTGTATATTTTATGATCTGGAGATATCGTTGTATGTGCTAGGCATAGCCATGTACTGCACTTTTTTCATTAAGAGTTTAGTCTTGCCCATCATTGTTTTCAAAATAAAATGTTTATAATTTAATTTAATTTAATTCATATATGCACCTAATCCATTTGGCGTAGTAGCTCTATTGGAAGCAATGTAAATACAATCTGACCTCATTATTTGTGAAATATTCTCAGTTGATGGGAGAAATAACTTATGAAATGAAGGACATGGCCTACTGTTATAGGATCATTGAAGTCCCTACAGACTTGTTATCACTATCAGAAGATATTACCCAATGGTTATCAGAAGTTGAAAATTGTAAGGTGAGTAAATTCTGACAAACTTGTGGTACATTTATTCATTTTTGTACTTTTTTAAATTATATTCATCTGGGATGTTGTATCCTCTGCTCAATTGGTTTTCCTTTTCGATTTTGAAGTATTGGTATGCAATGTCATTAGAATTGATGATTGGATAATTCATAAGTTGCATTTTCTTCATGTTTGTGTGGTCAACTAAGTTATGATTTGATTAGATTTAATTTCCCATGGTTCTTTCTTTGAGTAGGTACAAAAAATGGATGCAATGTTTAGTGCTGTATATTATGCATTAAATCTATGTGATAAGATGCAAGGTTGCAATGGGACCAATCACACACCATGCTTGCAAAGGAAAATATTGGAATATTTTTCTGGAGTTGATAATACTGGTTTCTGCAAGAAAACTGATGGCCAAAGCAGGTTTTTTCTAATTTCCGAGCTAGGTTCTGTACTAGAGAACAAAATTAACTTATGAATGGCTTCAAACATCGCGAACTTAAATTCTAAAGTTCTCTAGCAAGTAGCAACATAATATGTTGATTATGCTATATGCTCCATTATCTTGAACTAAAATAGTGGTATTTACATGTGCAGTCCTTTCCTACGAGCGGATATAAAGGTAAGTTGTCACATGAACATTCTCATCATCTAAATATATCATATATTGAAGAATTCTCCTTAAAAGTTACTTGTTTCTTTGGTTATCGACAGGTCTTTTTACAGAGCAATTCGCAGGCCCAATTTACGCCAAGAGCTGTTGCGAGAATAATGCATGGAATTGCAAGCCCGGCGTATCCTTCAACAACATGGAGTAAAACTCATTTCTGGTACATAGAAATTGTATTTTTTTTATTTGATGACCTTAATACTGTTTGTGCATATTGTTGAGTTAAAACACTGCACGCTTGCGTCAGTATCATTAGACAAACTCATGATTTGTGGTTCCAAAACTTTTAGTCTTTGTTTGGGAAACAAAAGGAGAAGGAAAATCTAGTGAGCAGTAACTGTTCCTTCCATATTTTCCAAACAAAAGCTAAATATTATAATTTGATCTTTTGTTTTTATTGTTTGCTGGTTTTATATTATTCACTGGAGCAACGTGGTAAAACTGAACTTTTAATTATGGATTTCAGGGGAAGGTATACTCGAATAGACTTTAAGGTAGTGATGGAAGCAGCAAAGGAAGAACTTAAACATTTCGTCGGAAAAAATACGCTCTAACCATTTTGGACGGATTGATTTTACCATCTGATAAATTTGGATTAGGGGAGCAGAATCCGTGCAAGACCTGCATTGATCCAAGGACCAGGAATGGAGCTTACTTTGTTCCCTGTCAAGTCGTTGGAATTAAATTAAGGAGTTGTGTGGCATGTTACTGTTGTCGTAAATGGGGCGCCAGCACACATCTGTCATCTCAAGTTGAGACAAGCGAAAGGAAAAATGAAGCTCTGCCCCGTCTGTGCCTAATGATTTGCATTTTCCAATTGTCCATTGGGAATTGGGATAGCATGCGACCTGTGGTTGGAGGAATCAAGGATCTACAATCCTTTGCTGTCTGATATTTGTTGTCACCTTGTCCTACAGAGCGATCCCTCTCATCTTAAAAGGGAAAAAGGGTTGATTAACTAGCTCCACTTATAGGTTTTCCCCCTTTCTTGAATAGCACTCAGTGCCAATAATGTTATTATTTGCTTACCTTTAAATATCAACACCAATTTTAATTATTTGTTCATATATATATATATATATATATATATATATATATTAATTCAGGTTAGCACAAAACAGTGAAATTTTTTTTTTACCTTTGTTATGTATGTATCAAGTGATATACGAATTATTTATTTTACTCTGTTGAAGTATATATGAAGGAATTTACGTTTTTTTTAGTCTGTAATCAGTTACCATGTGCAGAAAGAGGCACTGCCAATTCTCTGCAGAATAGATAATGGTTAAAAGACACGCACACCCAGTTAAAAATTAGAACAAACAAATTATTATAAAAAATAGAAATAATATATAAGGAGGCAATGAAAATTAGTAATAGCTTAAGCGAAGCCCTTAGCATTATAAAATTTTATATAAATGAGCCCCTTGTGTATTGTTTTTAATATCTCCATGTTTCAAATCTTGATATATCATTTATACTTTAGTGTGGTGCAAATGTTCTTGGGTTTTCAATACCTGTATTTTAATAGACATCGGGTCAATAATTTGTATCAAAGTTTACTAAAACTATACAGTAAAAAGAGTATTAATCATGTATTAAACCTTTTTTAATTAATTTAAAGTTTTGATGATGCAATACGAACTTACAAGTTAATATTGTGCTTTTGAAGTAAAATTAGCCGAGATATTTTGTAAAATAAAATAGCTAAATACTGAACACTTTTATCTTAAATTTAAAAATCTTATTTTTCTATACATAAAATAAAGACGTCATATTGTACATGAAGATTCTAAAGAAGAGAAGAATATTCAGGCGTGAGAGCTAAAGTATGACCGTTAGTTAGCGTTTGGAAGAAAAAGGAAGCAACCCAACCAACCACTGAGAAGACACCATTCCATTCACCTTTCTTCTCAAATGACTCTCTTTTCTTCCTAGATCCCTTGACTTTACACATTCCAATTTTACACTTTCTGTGGATGAAGTTGCAGCCATGCATTCTTTACCCTCATCAATCTCTTCCAATTACCCTCTCATTTCTGCTTTCGTTGCTTTTGCCCTTGCCCAATCCATCAAGTTCTTCACCACCTGGTTCGTGTTCCCTTTTCTTTTCTTCTTTCTGTGTTTTCTTAACACGTTATGGTTTTAACATTTAGTTGTAGCTGTTGTTGTTTAAGAACTCAAGGTGTTATAAAATACTTTTCAAGATAAAGTAACAGAAGATCAGATAGTATAAAAGTCTTAATGTTTCTTAGGTATGCAGGTTTAAGGAAAGAAGATGGGATCTTAAGCAATTAGTTGGGTCTGGTGGAATGCCATCATCTCATTCAGCTACTGTCACTGCTCTTGCATCTGCCGTTGGGTTGCAAGAAGGCTTTCAAGGACCTCTTTTTGCTATTTCCTTGGTTTTCGCTTGTACTGTATGATTTCTCCCTTTTAATTCTTCACATAAATCAACCCTCAATACCTCTTTGCTTAATGTTTTATTTACTAATGATTTTCTAAAGACCTAACCAGAGCCAAATCCAAAATTTTAGTCCACTGGATGGCAGAGCCTCAAGGTTTAACTAACACATCAAGTTGTTCATTTTACTTACAAGTCAGAATTCTAACATTGATGCGGTGATAGTCTTTCTCTTTGATAACTTAACTTACCTATCTCTCATTGATTTGCACCTTATTCCAATTTATGGATAGCTTTTTCTGCGGTCCAACTCTCAATAAAGAAACTAATTACAAAAGAAGAGTCTAAATTAAAAGTCTAATCCATTAAGAGAGAGCCTCAAGAGTTATCAACTAGTTTACTTTACTCAATGTAATGTTTCAAACAATCAAGGGTTCAATGCTATTTATAAGAGGTGTGAGCATACTTGTTTCAAATAACTAAAGGATTGATGTATGATATGAATAGATAAAAGAAATACACGGGAAGAAATCTGACCAAACATGTCAATGTAATTTGCTTAAACAACTAAACATGCATGTGTTAGACAATGGTTGTGTAAAATAAATTTCTGAAAGAGATTGGTGGCAGGTGATGTATGATGCTACTGGTGTAAGATTGCAAGCAGGACGCCAAGCAGAGGTTTGATGCCATTTTTTGTCCTTTCCTTTTCTTCTATGCAATTTTTTTTTTTTTTCTGTTTGTTGCCTTAGATTGCTGTGCATAGAAGCTTATCTTTGCTCCTTTAGTTTAGCTTTTTTCAGTGAATTTTATTGAATTTGAATCAATGGATTTTCCCAGGTTTTAAACCAAATTGTGTATGAACTTCCTTCTGAGCATCCTCTTGCTGAAAGGAGACCACTTCATGAACTTCTAGGGCACACACCCCCTCAGGTTATTATTTTTCATTTCAATGTTTCCTATAGTTATAATTATTTGATGGACCTAAGATTAACTAATGAAATTCAGTTCACCATTAAATGCCACTGCTTAAGATTCTATCATTCTCATACAGTTGCTGATTATGTTCACTCTGAATTGTAATTTGGTTAAGTTAATAACTAGCTTCTCCAAAGTTTTTTCTTTCTTTCCTTCCTCATTTTACTTAACTAGTTTATACCCTTTTAATCATTATAGAATTACCAACTTTTCATTTTAGTATGTATACTTAAAAATTATTAGTTTTAGTCTTTACATTTCTTAGTTTTAAGTTTTATGTGGAATTATGTTTTGATTAAATAAAAAATGATTTTTTTATAAATTAAAATTAACTTATTTTAAATTAATTTATATATAAAATTTTCAGATTTTATTTTTAACCTTCTCATAAACTAACTTAGTTTAAGGATATTCTATTTCATTTTTTTTATGTTTATTTTCTCTAAAAGTTCTTGTGTGTGTGCTAGGGATGTCAACAGAGCGGATAGGGTATGGGTAGTAGCTCTCCCATATCCTATCCGTTGTATAAATATTCATCTCGTAATCGTATCTATATCCGTCGGATATCTGTTATGCGGTTATCCGCATAATTTTTTAATATCCACGGATATCCACAAGTACCTACGGGTATTTTAAAAAAATAAAAATAAATATTTAACAATATATTTTAATCATAAATTCAAATAAAATACAATACATAATAATTATAAATTTTAAACAAAGTCCAAATAAGTCATTTAAATATTGTTGAATGACACTTTACAAAGAAATGATTTTTTTAAAAACACTAATTGATAAAAAACAACTCATTCAAAATCAATATGTTAATATTTTAATCATGTTTTTTTTTTAATTTAAATTAGAGTATAGCGGTACTGTATCCACGAGTACAGATACTATGATACCCGTATCCGTTATCCATGGATATCTATTTATAATATCCTTTTTACCCGTTGCAGGTTTTATCCGTGAATATTCACTGGTATAAATTTTTTTTACATCTCTGGTGTGCTTGATATGATCTTTTCCTTTCAAATTTGGACTATGTTATCTATGGCCATTTTAAATTTAAAAATAATCTTTTTAATTTATGTGAGAAAGAAATGTTCCGGTTTCTTTGTTCAAATGCCTTACTTAAACGTTATTTACGCAAATACATTGAACGGAAAAAATAAGCTAGTTAGTTATAAAAAACACACATCAGAATAGGTTGTGATGTAAACTAATTACAATAGTTACTCAAATAAACAAAACCTAAAATGAAACTTATAAAAGAGACTAAATGAAACATTTTTCAAATCATAAGATTAAAGGTACTGATTTTAAATTAAAAAATAATCTTAAATTTAAGAAAATAAAAAAAAAATATGAATCTATATTTTATGATTTAAGAAACAAACTAATGACAAGTAGTTTTTTTGTCAATTCTACAAATTATACTTGTTGAGAATAGTCAATTCTTTGATCACTAATAGTTTTTGTTTTTGTTTTTTTTTTTACCATTGCTTCCAACACTTCTAAATTACTAAATGCACCCAACAATCACAGAAAAAGTCTAAACGATCCTTCAGCATTGTACTGCATCACATTACCCCTGTCATTACTATCCATGCTTTCATCATTACCATTGCTGCATACGAAGAAGAAATTAAGAACGTTGAAAAGGAAGAAAATAGAAAATGTAAAAATAAAACTTGTCCAAAATGCCGAAACATATTTTATGTGTTTCGGAAAATTATTTTCAAAATATATTTCGTGTGAAATATTCTGGAAAACTTGTTCCAGAAGGCACCGTACGTATTCTGGAAGGATTGTTCTGAGAATTCGAAGATCTTTTCTGAAATATTTTTCACTTGTTTCGGAAATTTTGATCTGAAAATTTTGAAAAACTTGTTCAGACAGAATAAGTAATCTGAAAATTACTTTTATGAAGGGTAAAATGATATTTTGAAAATTTAGGGGTGAGCGAAGAAATTGTGAGAGTGCATAAAGGGAAAGCCGAACTTTTTGATGCTTAGAGCTCAATTTTATTTTCTATTTGTTATAAGAATGTTATAGTTTATACATGTAAACTTTCAAATTTTAGAAAAACATGGAATATAAAAGCAATTTGAAATAAGATGAAGAAATGATTGTAAATTAGTGTTTTGTTTTCTGTGATGGTTGTGCAGGTGATTGCGGGTGGGATACTTGGACTCTTAACAGCACTTGCCCTTCTAAGACCCCTCACTATAAATTGAGGCCTTTCTTCACTTCAGTTTCTGCTCTCAAAAATAACTCTGCATTTCAAGAACTTAACAATTTTTCTTTTCTGATGTCAAGAACATAGATAAAAAATTGAATGCAATAGCTCCATGCGTTCAAATCTATTACTGTTTGTGGGTGTTAGGTATCTAAAAGGGAATAATGTATTTCAAAGGAATTTAAGTCTAGGTTTGAGTTCATACGGAAGAAAAGAAGTTTTAGTAGTATAGAAAGAAACTTATTCTCTTAAAGTTTTAGTAATATAAAGTATTGACGTAGGCTTTTTGCCTTCATCTCCTTCAGTAATTTTAATCATGAAAGTTGTTATTGGTATAAGAGTGGATAAATCCCCCTTTGTTCCTGTAAGGTCCACTATTTATTTCTGTCCTAATTTTAAAGGGGCTACCCCAAATCAGTTGGACCTAAGGTTGGCCCATAAGGAGCCAAGGACCCTAAACCAGCTTACATTCTCATTCTTATCACTTTCAGAAACAGTCTCCCCTTCTCTTAGAACAACAACGCTTCTCTGCTAGGGTTTAAAGCTCACTCGCGCTCAAGTTAGCTCAACCAGTTCGACTCCATTTCGTAAAACTGCTCTTGAAGCTATTGGGTTCATTGGCTTAAGGGTCAAAGTCTGTTATTACATTATGTTTGCCTGATTGGATCTGTTTTGCGCTATGGGTACCTGGTATGTACTGTTGAACGTGTGATAATATGCTATTTGTGCTCTCGATGTTGTTGGAATCTGGTTTGGCACGCATGAGAGCTGTGGGTTTTGCTGAACTCGCTCAGGCGAGCGGGTTGGTCACTCAAAACGAAAGCTCTGGCTTAAGCGAGGAGCTCTCGCCTGAGCGAGAACAGCAACAACTCACCCCCTCTCTGTTTCGAGGGCTCGCCTAAGCAAAGGCCACTCACCTGAGCAAGAGTAGTCTTGCCTGAGCGAGTTGGGCTAGCTTGAGTAAGACCTCGACGTGCCCTCTATTTGCAGTCTCGCCCAGGCGAAAGCAGGTAGCTTGAGCGAGGGGTTCCTTTCGCTTGAGTGAGGACTCTTTAGCTTGAGCGAGGGCTCTTTAGCTTGAGCGAGATTAACAGAGTTGAGTGTATATGCGTATGTTTCACATGATTGGATGATGTGTGCTTTAAACAGTTCAAGTTATGATGCCATATATACTTTATATGATACATTAGGGTTGGAAGTCGATGTGTTTGGCATGAGCTTGATATGATATATGTTTGGATAGTTGGTTATTTATATATATATTGACATGAGATTGGTATGCACGGGAACTCTATGGTTGGTTGGTGAAACATGGACAAGGTATGGGTAGGATGTAATCCCATGACTCTCATAGTGGTGGTGCCTCATCTATTGGACTTAATTCCATGAACCTTAGGGTGAGAGTTCATGGTGGTGCCACAATATAAGAACGTAATTCCACAAGGGTATCATGGTGGTGCCTCAAGGCCAAGACGTAATTCCACGAAGGCCTCGTGGTGGTGCCTTATGTAAGGACGTAATTCCATGAAGGCCTCGTGGTGGTGTCTCACTGCTAGGACGTAATTCCACGGGTCTCGTGATGGTACCTCATTATACGTATTTGGATAGTCAAGTCTTGGAATCTTAAGTGGTTTGGTATCACATGTGTGGATGTCTGTTATTTATGCTTGACTTTGAAATTGCATGTTAAGTGTTATGATATAAGAGTCTTTTACACTAGCTTACCCTTCTACTTGCTTATATGTTTGTGTGGGGTTTTTCTCCTTTGCGATGATCATAAATTTTATTGATGTGAGCAAATATGAGAACCCCTGACAGTGGTACTAACGATATAGATGCTGCAGCTTGATGGTTATGGACAGGTATTGGGCTCACTATGGAGCCCACAACTGAAGGAGATTTATTAGTTTATGATTCTCTTGTTCTGGACAAGACCTTGCATTACTTTTGGAACTATTGTACTTTGTTTTAGGGAGTGTGGTGCCTCTATTTTTGTTATGGATATGTTTGGTATACTGTATACCTTCAGATCCCAAACTCCGTACTTTCTGAATATTTATGTACGCGACGTTTTTATTTATTTGAGGTTATCCAATTATTTGAGACGTTACAGTTCCTCTATGAAAATATTTCTTGATCCTTTCTTCTTATTTTCTTGGTTTATTCTATTTTTTTTATTCTTTTCTTCCTTCTTTCTTCTCTGTTATCCATTTTTTTCATGAAATTAGTTAACGTGGATTTATCACAAAATCCTTCTGACCCATATTACTTGATACACCACAACTAGTTGGAGAAACTTATCACTCCTGAAATAAAGAAATGAAACGGGCATTGTTCTCAAAGAATAAATTTGGACTAACCTTCTTGGAGCTATGCCCGCATGAGAAAGCATTTCAGAAATGATTTCTTTGAAAAAATAATGTACATGAAAATAAGTTTTATATTACTTAGTTCATTATTTTTCAAAAGTATTAATGTTTTAGTATACAACCAAGTTGTCCTCCAAGATTTGGTTAATCCCTACTTCAACGTCTGCAATGTCCTCACATAACCCTTTAATAAGTCATGGGAGGTGAGATACATGCAAACACTTTGACACTTAAGTAAGAAGTGATACATGTACCTTGATTTTATGTATATAATTGAATATGACATTACCTGGTAGTAAGCCACGTGTGTGTGTGTGTGTGTATTTTAGGAATGTAGTCCTACTTTAGGGAAGTTTAGATACTGCAATAAATGTTGTATCATAACATTAGATTGAGGTGTTACTGCCCAAGCGGGCTAGGATGACGTTGGCTAATATGATCTGACATGATCTTTGCTTGTATATGGCAATTGTAAGAATGAGGCGAGATGATCTTGGTCCCACACAATACACTAGCCTGTTAGACTACTATTATACAATGAAGTGCAACAAGAGTCTTAGTTCGAGATGTTGTATAAGTGTGTTGTTTTGAGAAGGGGCAGACGAAGTCTTGATACACCATCATGTTATATTGTGATACACCAGCCCCCCAAGTCTTGATAGAAACATAATCTAACATATTTCACTGACAAAAGTGATGTCTGACGGCATAGGGCAAACGAAGAGTCAGAGCATCCTAGCCACTAGATGAAAGAGATCTAATAGTTAAAATAACCGAGAAAATCGCTTTTACGCACACCTTTGAGGCTATAAATAGAAGAGTGGAGACCTAGGGGTCCCATCTATCCGACAATAGAGATAACTGACCAAGATAAAGTCGTTGTCGTTTGTAAATTAGGTATGTCAAACTTCTCCTTTACTTCTTGTAATTCTCTTCTTAAGGCTGCTTGCTTTGAGAATGATGAGGCCACCCGTGTACCGAGTTCATCCTTAACGAGGGATAGGCGATGGTAGTCACACTGATAATGATAATGAGGTCAAAGTGTTACTACGTTCAAGATATGATTGGGTGGATCTAGGCTTAAAGCCTGCCTTTCTAGGTTTAGGTGGTCTTCTTCTATAAATGTGTTTGTAAAGAGTGTTGAGATGGTAGAGGGGACTGTAGATGATGATATTGTGAGTATAGACCGTGTAAGCACAGGGGATATTTGTTTGCTATGGTCGAGAAGAGTATCTTTATAATTTCTTCTACATGTATTTGACACTCATAATAGAGCTGTATGTGCATTTTCCTTTTGACGAGTTCACCATGGGGGTGCTTAGGGTGTTGAATGTTGCCCCCACCCAAATGCATCCCAACAGTTGGGTCTCATTACAAGCTTTTAGAGTATTATGTTGAGTTTTTCACCTAAAATCAACTCCACAAGTTTTCCTTCACTATTATAGCACAAGTCCTGGTGATCTCATTAGTTAGCTATCATTAGTGGGTCAAAGTCTCATGTGTATACTCGGTTTATACACTTAGTCCTTTAAGAATCTCGTCAATGAGCATTATAGTTTCACTATGCACATCTTTGTCAATGTCAAAATGCTCATCTTTCAAAGGGGTGTTGAATAGATAAGATGTTTAACGAAGCGCCTTCTTTAACCTTCTTCCATGTTGAAAGAGGATGTACTTCTCCAAATCTCTCTCGATGGGGTTACCACCCTCTTCAGCTCAAGTCTGAGTCCTCGCTCAAACTTTAAACACTTCCACTCTTCTGTGATGTTCTATGAGGAATACCTCGCCAAGTGCTCAAATCTGTTCACATACTCCTGCACTATCATGTCTCCCTGCTGCAATGCTAGGAATTCAGCCTCCCTGTCCTGTCTTGCCGTATCTGGAAAGTACTTCTCCAGGAAACGAGTTCTAAAGTTGGCCCAAGACACTGACTCTTCACTATTCTCCATCTGTTGTTGCATGCCTGCCCACCAGTATTCAGCATCCCCATTCAGCAGGTAAGTAGCGAACAACAATTTCTGTTCATCTTCGCAGTTCATGACTTTGAAGATCTTCTCACATTTGCGGAGCCATGCATCCGCTTCATTGGGGGAGGCCTTGCCAGTGAACTCAGCTGGCTTGTGGCGAGAGAAGTCCTCCACGGTCGGCACCTTGATTGGTGCAATCGTCGTCGTAGGCTGCGCTGCTACAGGTGGCTGCATCGCATCCACCATCCGGTGAATCACCTCAGCGATGTCATCAGCACCACTACTCCTCCTCCTCCTGTTAGCAGCCATAGCCTGGATACGCCACATTACAACTGTTAAAAATCAATCGCTTAGTCAAACAAAACCACACACATCTTTTCACATTTAACACACAACATCCCACAAACAAACACATCGATAAGCTCACTCCCCACTAGCCCCAAAATATTATAAAAATATTTTCAAAACTTTTGCTCTGATACCAATTGTAACATCCCTAAGGAATATTACTGATTTTAAATAAATAAAATTCGAAATAAAATAATTACCGCATTTAATATAAACTATTTCCCAAAACACGGGGAAATTTAAAACTTATGTATATAAAACCATAAAACAAACATGAGTCCATAATTCATAAAACTGAAATAAAGTCAATGGCTCCCAACAGGGTTACACAATATTCTCAATGCTAAAATAATAAACATATATATACATATACAAAAATATCCCTTGCTAGCCCTCGCTCCGAGTCTAAGCATCTCCTGGCTCACCTGTCACATCATCTGCTCTCGGATAACAAGTTATCCGATCATCGCCACACACACACAGAAAGGGTAGCTATGCACAATATATATATATA
>Ga0214543_1002697_pt1 | contig 34893 bp, 17 predicted proteins | sample CNSS2metaG_FD_160094 | JGI IMG/M metagenome (GOLD analysis project Ga0214543, IMG submission 160094) | Root nodule microbial communities from cowpea collected in UCLA plant growth center, Los Angeles, California, USA - CNSS2 | ecosystem: Host-associated > Plants > Roots > Nodule | place: USA... | reverse complement strand
TGAAAATGTCGTTAGAAACAAGCGCAAGGTGCTGCACACCAGCACCTTCGTTATGTTCCAAATACGTTTCAATCTGGCTCCTCCTTTTTGTTCCGTAAACCGGTTCGTTCAGAGGCAGTAGTACCGTTTCCGAGTTGTTCGCCAGAACCACTGAGTTCAACCCGCTCTCGCTCGTTCCCACGTCCTCTGCGGTGAACTCCGCGAACTCGTGGAATCCGGTGAAGTTTTTCAGGTAACTCACCGCCGGCGCCAGCTCCGGCACGTTCCCGACGGCGTGGTCGAGCCGCCGGATCCCGTAGTCCAGCTCTCGGAAACCCGCCGCCGAAGCCTCAAATCCCGGTAGGAACCACCGCGAGGGATTAGTGTCGGACACGTGCGACGCGTCCTTGTAGCTGACGTAACGAAGCACGACGTCCCCGTAGAGCCGCACCTCAGCGAAGCCAGTGCGGCCTTCGAGGAGAGCCGGCGAAGACACCGGCTCGGCGCCGTGCGCGACGCTGGCACTGAAAGCGGCTTCCGCGTCGGCGACTTCCAACGCGATGGCGCGCACGCCGAGGCCGTGCTTGGCGGCGAAGGAGAGGCAGGCGGCAGCATCGAAGGTTGGAATGGCGGCGGTGGCGGCGGCACCGGTGGAGATGGAGGGAGAGTAAGGAGCGGAAAATAGGAAAGAGAGGTCGCCGGAGCGGAGGAGGTAGGAGGCATGGATTAGATTTCCGGTGGACAAGTCCGATTTTGCGACGATTGGCATTCCGAGTCCCCATGAGAAACGGGAGGCGGCGTTGATGGCGTCGGTGCACCAGAACTCAATGTGGTGGAAACGGTTCACCTGGAAGCGGTCCGATTTCGGGTTGGTTCGGACAAAGTTTTTGAAACCAACGAGCTTGAAATCTGATTGAAGTTCAGTTTGGTTACCCATGGTGGTCAAATTTGTTTGAGGTGTGATGGCTTGTGGTGGTGCTGTGTAGGGGATGAGGAAGTTGGGGGAGAGTGACGCGTGGCGGAATGGGGTTGGAGGAGGATGTGGAGAGTGATGCAGGTGCAGGGTGTAGTAGCATGTTGTAACAACATAACATAGTCATAGAGATTGTGTTTATGGCTGAGATAGGTGGATGAGGACGAAGCTAGGAAGATGAAGATGACATGAAGACAGATACCTTACTTGAATCAACGTGGAAGGATCGTAGGATCGTGCTGATGAAATGTACGGTTACGATGGAGACACGCTTCTTTTAGCCTAATATATTAGATGTTCTTCCAAGCTTTTATTTCTACAGAACTCACAGTTGATCAAGGACTGATGTCTTGCATTGTTTTGACTAGACGAACATTTGTCCTGTAGAGCATCCTAATTAAATTCTTCTATTTTTTAAAAATTTAATATTTAAATTTAAAAATGATAATTAAAACAGTTAAATTAAAAGAATAAAAGAACATGTATATATATATATATATATATATATATATAATAAGTTTTTTAATTATTAAAATAAAAAATATTATAAGTAATTATTTAAATTTTTAAGAATAGTTATTAAAATGATAAAAAAATTAAATAATTCAAGTAATTATTTAAATGAAAAAATTAATAAAATCATAAAACTAAAAAATCATTTATTTATTATAAATAATTATTTAAATTTAAAAAATAATAATTAAGATTGTAAAATTAAAAAAAAAAACATTAAAAATTGTATATGGTTGGTTATATGTAGTTAGAAATTACACTGTCTAATTTAAAATTAAAATAATTTGACAAATTTATTTTTTATTTTCAAAATATTATTTTAAAATTTGGTGAAATTAATGCCTAATAATAGTTGATACAGATGCTGTTAGAGGTGATTCTTAGTGGTGACTTTAGATTTTGACTTTCCCAAACTTTTTAAATTTTATGTAGTATATATGAAAATTAAGTTAAATACTTCATATTAATAAATAATAAAACATATAAAATTAAACATAGACTAAGCAAATTTTTGTATGAAAACTAAAAGGATTTCTTTTTATATTTTTTTATAATGCCACATCAACACTTGTGATTCCATTAGCAACATTAAAAACATAATGAAAATATGTAAAACTTAAAATGAATAAAAACTTCAACATAATTTAAAAAAGGCAAGGGCAATTAAAAAATTTGAAAAAATGGTTTTTTTTTTCACAATTTTATATTATTATTGTCATGACATGAAACGTTACCATCATTTAGGAAAGTCAGTTGTTAGCAGAAATAGCCAATAAACAAATGGGTGTTATACGGCTTTTCTTGACTGATGGCAAATTCCTAACTTGATTTGCCAATTGTGTGAAAGTGAGTATAAAACTCTCTCCATTAGTTATGCCTTTACTTTGAAGAAAAAATATTTGTATTACTATGATTTGATCAACAGATAAGACACGAGCGTTAACATCTATGCTAAATGGTTTCTATGGTGGATGAGAATTCAAACGTGAAACTTTTTAAGTCTCTTTTGAAAAATCAAAAGTAAATTATGCATATCCTTAGCTAGAACTGGCTTTGGTATTCGATGTAAACACTTTCGAGATTTCGTATAATGTCACGCTACTGATTGTGCCTTAAAACACGAAACTTAAAATGGGTAGAGTGATCAAGTAAAACAATTTAAGAACTGAATTTAAAAGTGTTAGTTCTCTAGGTTAGTGTAAGGTAATTGAAAGTTTTAAATCAGAGGGAAAAAATAAAGAAAATATTACTTTTTTACAAGGACAAATGATTTACTTCAATATAAACTAAAGTAACAACTAATTGTAATTGGTGTGTTCATTACACGAATCACCTCTGCAAAGGGAAGAGGAGACAAAACATCTCCAAGGTCGATGCCATACGTCTTGGTTATGGTTGTTTTCACCTTTAGCATCCAAGATTCTAATTGGATACAAAATGACTACAGCTATAAACAACATTGAATGATCATTACAGAAGATTAGTGATCACTATCGTATATAATTTAATTTAATTAGCTTATATATAAAATTGGGTATCAAGAAGAATCAAAACGCACAAGAGGATCATCCTCATCCTGAGGATTGCCGATAGCCAAAATATGTTTGCGAAATGAAGCTGCAGCTTCCTCCCTTTCTTCTAATTTCCCCAGTTTGTCATACACCATGGCCTTAAGATAGAAAGCTTCAGCTGCCAGTTCATGAAACTGCAGGGAACAAGAAAATCATATCCTAATTCAAATGCAATCGAAATAGATTTGGATGTTGAGAAGCAACTCTCCACCATGTAGTGAAGATACATTCATTTACATGACCTCTCATTTACAGACAAGATTGGAAGTTCGCTTACCTCCAAAAGTTGAAGTTCTTCAGATGCTTGTCTCAATGAATCTATCACGACCTCATAATCTTCGAAGACTGAAAAATTCAAAATTAGTAAATTTAGTTAAAGCTCCAACATGAGGATAGAAAAGGGACCAACCCCTCAAAAAAAGTATTAAACATTCTGGCAACAGACGAAAATTTGGGAATTATGAGAACAAAAAAATCACAAACATAAACATATCTTACATACAAAACCTTGTAAGAAAATGAAAAACCAGAATTTTCCAAACTTATACTTCCATAATTTTATTGCAGAGTATGCAACATATTAAATAGGTATTTTGAATTCAACACAAAGCAATCTGCGAAAACAACCTGAGATGATTTCAAAATGTGATACAAACCTTACGTCTCTTGATTCCAGATTCTCAAAAACAGCCCCACTGGAGTTTACTGTTTACACTTAACAGGCCAAAACAGAGTCACACTGATTCTCTAACTATATTATAAGTTCATCCTTTCTCCCTTAAATTTTAAATTTAAATTTGTAGATATCTTAAATACACATGATATCTTCTCAACAAGCATTCGATCATCATCTCCAAATTGCCAAAACTCTTCCTTACCCAACTTCCAATGACTCAGCCAGAGAAAGAACTTCAATGTTTGTCAGAACTCTCACATAAGTTAAACATGCTCAATCCATTTGACAAACTATGTTAAAAAGTTCTTGAACAATTTTGCCCATATTTGATTGCTATCATTTACAGAATCAGAAATTCGGCTATTATTGAAATACTTGCAAAAACGGCACATGTTTTACCTATATGTAGACAGCAAACGTGACAAGCATAGTCTAACATCAACAATCTATAGTTACATACCATTGAAGTTCGAATCACATAGATAGCATTTGGCTTCAACAATATAGGCACGTGAGCGGAGCTCCAAACCACCATGACCAAGAATCATTGGGAATGCTCCATGGATAAGGTTTAGAGCCCTTGTTGCATGACTTGATCCAAGAGAGAGCCAAAGCTCAGCAAGAGTGAGAGTAGCTGAGGCTTTTAGAAGATCCAAGTTAAATGAGAGGCAAAATGACAGGCTTGCTAAAGCATATGGAAGACCGAGAACTGCATTCCCTGATTTCTGGTAAATCAGACCACATCAATTCTGATTGATTTCCATATATCAAATATCTTCATTTTAATTTATTTCCTTAATTTTCAACAATATCATATCAGTAGTGCTTGATAGTTTATCCGGACTACAGGCACTAACACATCTGTCAGAAAATATGATAACATACCTTGTGAATCTCAGCAAGTAAAAGAAGAACTGAAGCATTCTCAACTTGAAGATTGTATTTGTAGCACATGCAGAAGAGAGAGTGTGCCACAACAGCTGCCTAAATATCATTGTATGAAAATTAAAAACAGTCTGTACAGAGTTAATAAAATTAACATGAAATATAAATTCACAACAAACTGTGAATAACGTGATTAATTTTATGTATTTGGTTGATTTTAGCAAATTCAATAATAGAAAAACCTCTCTGAATTGATTTGCCGCAAGTAATGTACGAGCATGGCGAAGGCTTGCTTCTGTTTTTAACTCCATATCTACACCAGTAACTCGTGATGCCAAAACACCAAGTTCATCACACAGTTTCTGGGCTAGCTTTAATTTTCCGCTACATGATGCCCAATAAGTTATTAACTGTGCAGAAATCTCAGAAGCTAATATTTAAAGATTCTCAATACAACAAATGAACCAGGCCACTTACCGATGTAAAGCATGTTCATGAAGCAGCTGCAACTTCAGCAGTAAGATTTGAGATTTTGAGACAGACAGAAACTTCTCTTCTGCTATTTTAAGGGCGGAAAAGGCCTCTACAGACAGACAAAGAAGGATGTCGGAAACAATAAGGATGAAAGGTAAGAGAAGGAGCTAAAATGGGTGATAGTGAACATTCTACATCTGATGAAGAAAGAAAAAGACAACTCTGTACTAACAAAAGGCAATTTGCACTGCAAATAATTTCCATTGAGTTGAATTTATCACATTTGTTTTTTCAAAAAAAAGAATTACACTAGCAACTTACAAACTATTAGCAAAAGAACAAAAACAAGATAATAAGACAAATGCAAATGTGTTTAACAATTACATACAATATTTAGAAAGAAAAAAAAATTTGGCGGAATTCCACTCAATTGTTTGCAACCAATCTAACCTTTGTATCCTTTAAATACAGCCAAATGTTGAATAAGCTTTACATATGCTAATGCTGCATCTGATGAGCTGGTGAAACCAACAAGGATAATTAAACAAAAAATTAACAAAATGGAGATTATACAGTTGTTTTTCATAATAAACAAAGGTGATACAAAATAGCAACTTGGAATTTAATCTCTTTAACATGTTCAGCTCAGAAGCTACCTTGATGCATCAGCAAAGCAAGTTGCATGTACTAGCACATTAATTCGAGACAGCGGTGAGCTAAGAACAATTGAAAACAAAAATCAGATTGTAAAATACATAGAACAAGCTTTCAATCTATTACAAAAAATAGTATTATATGTATGTGAAGCTAGACTTATATCTTTAATGATCCTAAGTGATGAAAATAGATTAAAAGAAAAACATATAAAAACTGTCAACACAAAGCAAGCATTCTGCTTTATTTTATTTATAACCGTAACTGCTACAATATAATCAGGACTTAAGGAATTTTGGTCGAGATGGAAATTAGTGCACCCATTTTGATTTATCTAGCTGAGCTTGAAAACTATAGTTCACCTCATTAAATCCCAGAATCAAAAGTATTGACTGATAATTTATTTCTGCCTGTTTGGTAAGAAAGACCTTGATAGCAACTACACCTTCACTTTTACTAATGACTAGCAATAACTATTTCTTTTTTCAGAATATAACATAGTATAGAGACTATGTTTGTATGTGCCTTGTCTCCCTCTCTCTCTCTCTGAGTATTTGTCTTCAATTAAAGTGGGTAACCTTCCAGTTTTGCTCTTTAGCTTTATATAATGGAAAAATAGTCATTTCTCAAGCTTAACATGAAGGACTAAGAAGAATGGCATAGTACCATTAAATTTTTTTCGTGGGTAGCGAGAAAGTAAATCATCAGGGTCTCTGACTTAGTAGAGTCAACCAAAGATTAATAGTCGCAAGAGAAGGGAGACTGCAAGGACAATATCTATCTTATCCAAAAATCCATTTAGTCAGACCATGATTGCTGTTAATTCTTTGCATTCATTACTACACCTGTACAGTTGTACTAACCCATACATAAATGCCCCATAAAAACCAGTTATCTCCTCTTTTCAGAGAATGTGATTGCGTGACATTTTTCCAATATTTGTATTAGTTCCTTTAATGTAGAAATTTATTGTTTTGAACCTTCTATGTCAACCCATGAATACTTAAATTTTTCCATTCAACCAATGTGACCCACTAATACTTGGTTAGGAATCCCACATAGCTAAAATAAGCTAATTGATGTGATACTTAAGACCTGAGGTCCTCCCACCTAATGGACTAATATTTCGGATTGGGTTCTCCTCTTGTGCTTAACTTCTAACAATTGGTGTTTTTATAGATTGTTGACCTACAAAAATGGCTACTTATAAACTGAAACAAGGTGCAAACTGAATACTAGTAGGTGAGTGAAGTTGTCAATAGAGTGAAGCCGCCTTAGATGTAAGCTCTTACACTTCATTTGGATGGTGTGAAAGAGAATGAGGGAGTGGAAAATAAAAGAAAAATGGAAAGACAATTAGAATGGGAAGTAAGGTTGTTTTGATGAGTTAGAAGAGAGTGGAGATTAAGATGGTTTTATTTGTTATTAGTAATTTTGTTTATTATTTTTTAACATAACTATAGAAAAAACTAAAATAAACATCCATATTGATTAGGGTGGTTCATAATCGATTAAGTGCCCCATAATTGACTACGTTTACTAAAAACACTTCAAAACACCATTATTTTAACAACATAATTGATAATCTTACATCTTCACCTACAAACCATAACTCAATGTGGTTTTCTCCACATTTCTCACAACCAAACCGGAGAAACAATATGCAATCGGATCCAGAAAACTTTCATCACAAATCACTCAAAATTAGCTCAAGCGAACCACCATCATCATCTCTAATCCTCTCAGTTCCATCCACATCTATAAGACAACAATGGAAGCAAACCAAGCATTAAAGGGGATGACAATGTTAGGATGAGTCCCAAATTGAGTAGGATGAGCTACTTAATTTGGTACTTAAGCCTTGAGTTTCTCCAACCTAATGAACTAGTCTTTTGAGTTGGACTCTCCTCTCTTTTGGTTAAGTCTTAACATAATCTTTCCCACCTTTCCCAACAATTGTTATGCCTAGTATAGCCAGTAAGTCTTCACCAATAACTCTTCTTATCTATCAAATGGAAGGAATAGTCTGTGGTGCCACATATCACTGACATTGAAGGCTTCACCATAATAGATAATTGATATATGGATTAAATGGAACCTTGATCATTTATATACTGTCAGTAGTCAATTTCCCCAAAAAAGATAGAACCATAATTAGTCCAACCTTAGTTTATATAAACATATCTGAACACAAATAGCAACTTTACCTGCCATATAACTCCCAGGCAGTTGCACGGAGTATATAAGATGAACCCAAAATTTGCAGAACAGATCCAGGAATTGAGGTTGGTTGTGCAATGAATTGGGAAACATTAGAGCTGCTGCCAGATCCAATCTCTTGACACAAAACCAAAGAACCCGTCGGCTTTTGTAAATTCCTAAGCCAAGCTGTACTAAAGGCACCGTCAATTGTCATTGCTGAACTCTCATAGCTAAAATCACTAATCAGCTGAGAGCTCAACCGAATTTCCTGCCATTCATATAACAAATAAACTAAGAATTTGATTATCATGTGCTACAACTGTCACCAACAAAAGAATAGTTACAAAGATTTTAACCTTGCAAACATTAACTGGGCAAGTACTGAGCTTCATGTTAGTTTTTGGACCAAATGATAGCAAAGGCCGCTGAACATGCTGCAATCAAGAAACTACATGATGTAAAAAAGTTGCAGTATTTCAGTACCCACTAACAGGGACTTAAGATCTACTTTAAGTTAGGAGAGTTTGAAATAGCTTAAATAAACAAATATTAATTGTATACTTTAAAAGGCATAAACTAAGGCACTAGTTATTTAATGTGCATAGTAACAACATCCAATACTAAAGTAAAAAAATGATGTGTAATAATGAAAAGACTGCCCTATCACACTTGAATACCACATTTATTTGCAACCCAAATTGCTCAAAGCTGTGTTCTGAACATAATACATGGAGAACTAAGAGAAACTGAGAACTAAAAGCAAAGAAAGTTTTCTGTTATTGATTTTCTTAAATCTCTCAATAGAGCTTAAGTATTTCTAGTAAAGAGTGTAAAGTAGTTTCTGTAATAGAAAAGACAGCTAGAATAACTAAATACAGCTGGCATAACCAACAACAGAAGCTGAAACACTGGTTTTGCCGGCTGTAATTAATTGTTCTAGTTGTAGTTAGTTATGTCCGCTATAGTTAGTTATAGAGTTATGTTCTATTAAAGGCAGTTACAGAGACTGCTTCAAATATTTCTGCTAGAGATTCAATAAAATTAGTAATAGAAAACTCTCTTTCGTTCCAATTATCAGTTTCTCAATTTTTTTTTTTACAAAACACAATAGCAATAGAAACAGCAACAGTGGCATGTTCTGAGACTAGAGAAAATAAAATGGGAAGTCCATACCAAAGACATGAATCAAATGACAGATTTAGGGACTCAATTCTTTAAGGGAGAGACAAATTTTCCCATCTCAACAAATGCCTTTTTGCTGGGTAGGGTGCAAATTGATGCTATAGTTTTAAGTGTATGTATCATGACCAAATTGTAAGCGAATTTCAATCTAAATAGCCAACGAAACAGATTCCAAAGGAAAGTCCAGTACAACATACAAAGCTGTATTACAATCTAATCTGAATAACATTTATATGGACTCAAAGTAAATCCTTCCTGAAAGCCTTCCTTAAGACTTTGAGTGCCATCCTAGCCTATACTTAATCTATCTCAATGAAGACTACAAGAATCTTTAGTTTCCTTCTCATAGATACATCACACCCTGCTGTAGACATAAAGCTTTTGAAGTTGACCTCTCTGGCATAAACTCAAACACTGACTCATCTCAATCAACACTTGATAACTCTTTCTTAGTTCAACAGTGTAACTCATGAACTTTATTGTCCATAATTTGCACAATTCTGCAGTGTCTCTCCTATATTCGTATACTAAACAGATAAATATATTTAAGGTTTGAATATTTTAAGAAGCTAAAGACACAATAAAATTTTACATTATGCTTGGGATTCAAATTCGAAATACATGCTATATGTAAGTACAGCTTCATAAAACAATCCCCGAGCAGAATAAATAATTGAATAAGGTAGAAATTTTCAATACCGTGAGATCAAATTTGGCCATTGCCAGATGATTGGAAGCCACTAACCGCTTTAACTTTAAACTTTCAGCTCTCTTTAAAGAACCTCTCAAGAGAACAAACAATTGTTGTTGAACAGAGAGTGAAACACCTATACTTGTAAAAGGTGAGTATGATGATCCCAGTGTCCCAGCTGTACTTGAGATACCATTTTCAAACAACAAGTTTGAAATAGCTGCTAAAGTATATGCAAGACAGGTATCATTACTTTGCTGCATAAATGAATGTTGTCAGTCTTCACATCACATGTATGACTAATATATCAGGAATAAATATTTAAGTTCAAATGGCAATATTTATCAAAAACATTTATTTTGCCATGTCCTACATGTAGCAGCATAGCATACATAGGCAACATTTGCTGTCCGCTTCGGTTTTACTTATAATTGGTGAATACAAATTGGGATTTTTATTGGATAAATAAAAGTTATTTGTATATGATTACCTGTTGAGAAACACGAACTGCCTCCGTCAAGACCTAAACATAACAACCAATATAAGGGTCGCACTAAAGAATAATGCATAGTAGAACAATTATAATGGCTTAAAAGCTATCTGAGTACAACAGAATACAAATAATAGAAGCCTTGAGGACTAGAAAAAGGTAGAAATCCAGCATTTATAAGATCAAAATACCCAAAAAATTACCTCTAATGCCATCTTTGGATGCCCAAAGTGAAACTGCATCATCCCCAAACATAATAAACCGATTTCATATCTTCCAAAGCCATTGCCAGCAACTGAAGGAACAAAATCAAATCCTTCAGTCCCTGCACTTTTGTCCAACAAATAAAAGATAAGTTCAGTTGCAAGGGATAACACTCCTCAATCCTTTCTATTGGCTAAAAAGACACTCAATACTTGGGGATATTTCTAAGAAAGTGGACTTCAAAGCTTAACTCAACATCACAAAACTGACTTGTAAGGTGAGGTTTATGCCAACTTATGTATACTATAATTTAGTCAATGCTGATAAAAAAAGCTATAATTTAGTCATATTTCTAGTTATTGTGGGATCACACCCCTCCAAGCCAAAGTGTGAACATCTCAAGCATATAAGATTAGATATTTTTGGGTGATCTAATAGCAGTTTGATAAAAAGTGACAAGATAGCCCAATAAACCTTGTTAGTATAGGTTGTCATAGTATCTTAAAAAATGAATTTCAAACCTAACTCAACCTCACAAAACCTAGTTATAAAATAAAATTTAGATTCACTTATATACTATAATTTAACGTTATATTTAATTGATGTAGATTCTCCAATAATATGTCCGAGGGACAAATATAGGTATAAATCTATAATTCATAACAGAAGACAAAAGTATTGATGAAGGACGTGAAAATGTTTACAATTGCATATGTTGAGATTCTAAATTTTGACAATCATCTATGTCAAGAAATTCAGGATTGGAAGTATTAATAAACCAAACACGTGGAAGAGCACCATTTAATAGCAAGTCAATTTACTTCCTTGGAAACAATTTACTTTTTAAATACATTTTGTATTGCTTCTTCAGTAACACACAAGTACAGAATAAAAATAGTAACAGGATAATGGTGCAAATGATTTTTTTGGGTGAGTCAATTGTAATTATTGAGGTCGCAATGAACATCCATTGATGGTGAACAAGAACAAATCAATGATACCAACTTCCCGCTTGCTTTATATCTAATTACTCAACAAATGAACCCAAACATAGATCAATGTTATCACAGAGATGAAATAAAGAAACAACTGTTCAATTACCTGTAATCAAAATAACAATGAAGATTCTCCAAAGCAGAAAGATAATCATCATGAGAAAGACCATTCAGGTAGCTCAAAAAGTGAACCTGGATTGATGTGAAACACAAAATCATGGCAAACTTAATGAAATAAATAGATAAGAAATAGAACTAAAGAAGCTAATAAAATTAACTTACCCGATGCAGTTCAGGTGCCAATTTTTGTAGCTGCTGTAGAATAGTCTCAAGTCCATTGTAAGATACAGCATTACCATTCCTGAATGGAATGAATACGACTTGAAAGTTAATACAAATGCTATGCATTGTAACAACAAGTTCTTTTGAAACTAGAAAATCAAGAAAGTTTTAGGATTACAAGTTATTTACTTTTCAATGGTATCAGCTTGCTCCTGTAAGTACCCTTGTACCTGCCAGTTTGTCCGCAGAAATACTGCACCACTCTGATCAACATCTCGCAGAATATTACTTGAAGAGTCCCCAAAAGAACTGACTACTCTAACTTTCTCAGTCTCTTTGGATACTGAATCAGCAGGCACATCAATATCTGTTCCACCATTATCTCATTGTATCAAACATTGTTTTCAAAAGCAAAAGCATAAGTAGAGAAGCTCAAAGAAGTGAAGAATAAAACAAAAAAGTGGAATTTGGTTATTTGGTAAATTCCTGGTCTATATTTGTCAAGTGCTTCCCAAACAACAGAATGCACTAAAGTAGCAGCCCAGTGAAGTTATTATACCGTCAACTAAACTCAGAAGAGTCTTGGGTGCATGAAGATGAAATGGAACAACTCCACTAGCCTCCTTTCTTGCTTCAATTTCCTCTGAAACCTTTTCATAGACAAAGTTCTCCAGGTCCATGTTCTCATATTCTGAATATGTCTCCAGATTACTACTACAATCATCTACACTGTGTTCTTCATAGGAAGGACAATTTGAGAGTTCTTCTTTACAATAGATCCCAAGGTTTGTCAAGAGATGGGATAGACCCTAGACATTGAAATTAGAGGTTATATAAGGTGGAGAAGTTCCATTCTAAAGAAGAAATGTGAAAATTACTCACATAAACTAAGCAATAAATATTTTCACTATAGACTCCAAATTGTGTTTAAATTAAAACAAAAAAAACAAAAAAAAAACTTAATCAGAGTCAAAGTAGTATATTAAACTCCTAATAGATACTTGATCATCATGAAAACAAAAGATATCAGTGACGAGTCCCATTCTTTGAAGTTTAGTAATATCAATGTAAACTCATTCAAATGCAACATTTAGAAAGCAAAACTTTGTCGGAAGCACCAAGCATTACATGAAGCTTCAGAGAAAAACAACTTCACCTCCTCCCACTTTCCATTGACATGGATAGAGATCAATTCAAACAATCATCAAAATAAACCATGTTAAGAATGCTGGAAAACGTTATACCTCAAACGATAATAAGTTAAAAGCAAGTACACAACGCCGAAGAAATATCCCCAAGTTACTGTTCATGTCCAGAATAACCTGGTCATCTTCAACAGCACCTGAATCAGAACCCCCCAGTATTCCTGAACCACATTTTAATATCAGTAAATATGTAAAATTGGTCTAATGTAATAATAAAATTTGCTGCGACTTGCATGTCAAATAAAGAAGAAAAAAAAAAAGAAGCAAAAGCAGAGCAAACATATAGAAAATATGGTTAAGGGCTAACCATATTAAAGTTGATAAACTCACCTCTTATATCACTAAAAAAATTGAACAAATCATCCGGAGACGACAGGGACGAAAGTCTACTCATCAACTGATCAATAACCCAGGAAGCCTCCCAATTTTGACTCATCATTCTCAATTGATGGACTAGTTCATCCAATTTAGGCTCCAAGATATCATCACATGACTGCATTATCAACAACATTTTCAACACAGCAGAAGCATAAATAAAATCTTTAACCAGCATGAAGAAAATGTGTGATGCAAAACTGGATTAAAACAAAAATCAAAAGAATCAATTATATTGAAAAGGCCATTTTAATTCAAGCCATCAACAAGACAACAAGGTGCAAGATTAATTCTAAACGACACAGTAAGAAGTAAGCACAATTCTGTTTGGACAGGACATGTTTAGATAAACCTCTTTATTTATAAGCATTCATATGAGAAGAAAATATATATAAAAACAAATAAGTTTCTCCATAAACTTAGCTTAGATATAAGTTGAAAATCAAATTTTGAAAAAGCTAACATTAGTGAATTTCAACAAATTAATTTATGCATAAATTAGAAGTCAAATTTTGGAGAAGCTGGCATGAGATAACTTTAACACAAGATTTAACTAATCAGACCCTCATAAAGGACAGACAAGGCACAAAGTTAAGTATCAAAATTTAACATAAATAATCATCCCAGAGTGCGATAAACTCAGATTCAAATTATACTGGAAATGACAAAATTAATAGAAAAGCAAACTGTTTCAGCGGGAAGTAAAGAAAAAGGTGGTGGTGACCTTGGTGAGGGCCAACAAGAACATGCCCAGACGATTGTGCTGAGCAACAGAAGCGAAAGGGAAGGGAATCGATATCTGTGCGGGTGGAGCATAGATCTTAAGGAGTATGCAGAGAGATACTTTGTGCGGCGTAATTGCAAATGCACCCGGCTGTTTCAATACCCCACTCATTGATTATCTTCGCCTGCTTTCTGTTTGACAAAATGCTTAGCTGATTCTGCAACTTAACAACAGTGATGATGTTGTATTCACTTTTATGCATAATCAGTAAGTCAAGTGAAGGAGGAAGAAGCTGGGCATGATTGGATAGTGATCAGTATCAGTATGAAGGAAAGTGTGCGTAGATGCTTAGTCTAGGGTTCGGATTTTGTCTTCAGTAAAATTGAAAAGCGCCAACTTCAAAAAACTACACTGTATTTAAATTCCAAAGTAATATATGACATCCACATAACACAACAAATGATGCAATCAAATTTGGTGTCAAATTTATATCTCTTATGATTTTTTTATTTTTTATTAAAAGGCTTAGTAACTCAACCCTTAACCCTATATGTAAATTGATTAGCATAATATATTTATATATATATATATATATATATATATATAAAAGATTTACACACAAAAATTATCATTTTAAAAAAAATGCAACACACAAAATTATTAATAATTGTCCAATTTTTTTTACCGAAAAGGCCTTTGACCATATTTAAGTCTTCTTTTATTGTTTTGTAATTACTACAAATAATATTTAGACGTATAAATAACAAATGTCTTCAATAAATAATATTTCAATAATATTACAAAACTGTTTTAAGTATTATTTGTGTTAAAGTAAGCAATATCACTGATTAGCAATATTGAAATCTCTTTAACTTTTCAAATACTTCTTTAAAAATATATTTTAATACTAAGTTTTACACACAGAATGAGAACCAAAATTTACAAAATAAACCTTTATGAAAAATGTGCTTCAAATTACGAATTTTATTAGTTTTTTTGTTGTTGTTTAAACTTACATGGAAGCTGGGATACCTGGGTTAGATATCCTATAGTTATATTTTATTGAATTAAATATCTTTTTTATTTATTTCAAAATTAAAATTAGTTTCTCTTTAAATTTTTAGATCAATGTAATCATTCATTTCTATAAATATTATAAATATATAGATTTAATTTTTTTAACTTAATTTTATTAATTTATTTGACGTTTCAAACATTCAAAATAACTTATTGTCCTTTTCTGTACCGTCGTTCTTCTTAACGGGACACGCTTATCTAGAACCCTTACCTGGGACTCTTGCCATACCGCTTGTCAGGTTTTACAGATGGGGTTTCACTGGGAAGAACAACACTCTCAACCCAAAACCTTAAGGCAATGGGTTTATGGGTCTTTATTCTTATATAGTGCTTTACTTTCTCATTTCTGGTCAATGTGGGACTTAGACTCACACTTGGATTCCTAACATGCTCGCCATCGGGTCATCGCTGTCACGACACTGGCGCTGGTGATTGTCTCCATTAACACGAGTTCCTCTTTTTCTCTTTGATCTCTTTTCGCCCACACATCCTCACCACGGATGGCTTCTTCGTTCGCAACCAGAGATGTTGCCAACATCGGTGGAGCCCCTATGCCTCCAATTTAATTCAGTTTTTGTTGTTGTTGTGGGTTATGGATGATTATGCCTCCAATTTAATTCAGTTTTTGTTGTTGTTGTGGGTTATGGATGATAATGCAGGACGAGTTTTACTAGTGATTATGAGTGAGAATGGACTATGTTGTGAGTGTAGTTGTCTTTGAGAGAGGAGGTGAGTGAATGTTGATTTTAGGATGAGTGTTTGATGGTGGTGAACCAAATGTAGGTGCTGAATGGAGGAATTAGTGAGAAGAGAGAATAAATGAGTGCTTTGCCTATGTTCCCGTGGTTTGGACAAAAATCTTGTCATTTTTTTTTTTACGTATTTACTAACAACAAAAATTGTCAATAATAAGAATTTTAAATCAGTGGCAAATTTTATCGACAAAAAAATTTGTCGATAATTGAAATCTATGTTACCAACACACAAAGATAAATCTATCGGTAGTATACATTTCAAAATCAATTGGTAAATCTATCAGTGATTTCATTTTTTCGACAAATTTATTTCTATCGATAAAATTTTGTCGATAATTTCAATAATTTTTGTAGTGATACCACAATTTTTATCTTTCAACAATATAAGACAATAAATTTACAATGAAATTAGTTTCTTTTATTTTATAGACTTTGTCAAACATTATTCTTTTCTCCTAAATAACTTCACACGTAAAATTATTATATCTACACAAAAAAAATGACAAATGACGATCAAAACAAATATTTATGATCTCCACCAAAAGGAGTTTCATCAATAATAAATGGATACAACATGCAATAAAAAAAAAGTTTGCATGCGAGAAAACAAATTATTTTGTAAAAAAATAATAAATTATGAAACTCACCTAATACAGAAATTGATAATAAAATTTGGTAGAGTTCTTCGGATAAATCACTCTAACAGTGTCAAATCTTAAAAACGCAAAAGTTAAATTAACAATTTTGGAGAAACAAAGAAGCAATTAGAGAGAAAAAAAATTACATGATTTTTTCTAAAAATTGTAGTTTCTCGTATGTTAAATTTGTATTAATTAAGTCAGGTATCAATGAAGGTTATATAGACATTGTGTTCTTAATTAAGTAGACAAAAATATTGTTTAATAATGATCTTATTGTTTAAGTCACCTAAATTAAAATATGAAATTTTTTATCTATCTGAAATATTTATAAACGTAAGGATATTAAATGGAATGAACTTACCCATATATTTGATTTTGAATTTTTATTAGAGATAAAATCTCTTAATAAGATCATATGTTACTGTTTAGTAAAACATGATTAATACAAATATTTCAAAATATCTCAATTGATATTATTTATTGACTTACCATGATTCAATTTGTATATAGTTATTTTTATTTTAATATTTATTTTCATTTATTATATATGTACAAATATTTTGTATTTACATTTTTATACATGAACAAAATACCATTAACTAAAATATGTAAATATAATGATAATGAATCTTATCACACTGGTATAAATCTTTTAAGGAAGTACATTTAATTTATTTTTGTAATCCTTCACCATGTTCATTTTAGTCAAATGGAGTGTAAGAACATGAAAGCAAATTTAGACATCACAAAGCAATATTCCTCTTCAACCTTTCATTATGTTTCTTTGCTTATTTTTAAAAAATTAAAATAGTTTGTGCGTCTACAAGCTTACCATAGGAAAAAAAATAAAATTAATTAATGCATGAATTATTACTAAATTTGACAAAACTTAGGTAACCCTGACGAAAGAGAGGAGAGGAAAATTCGGACAATTTTGTAATTAATAATTATAAAAAAATGATAAAATATTATAGAAAAATATTTTTTTAGTGCATGAACTTAGCCTACTTTCTTACAATTTTTTTAATGTTTCTTTCTCCTCTCTGAAAGATATATTGTTTTAAATTGAAAAGAAATGAGTTTTTTTTTTTATAGATAAATTAATATAAACTCTCAAGCTCGACAACAACGAAAAAATTCTATAAAGAATATACTAATTTTGTCGTAAACGTTAAATTTTAATTTCAGAATTTCTAAAGTAAAAAATTCCATGAAGAATATACTAATTCTTGTTATAAACGTTAAACTTTAATTTCATAATTTCTACGAAGTTGCATACTCAATGTTTCAATCTCACACTTTTTCTTTTTTGTTATCTGTGCACTTCATCATATGTTTTATTTTTCGTCCCATTAGTGTGTATTTAGGTATAATTTTTGAAAATTTGGTTGAAATAGTTACTTAGTTCTTATAATATTTGTCCTGGCCCTCTTTGTTTGAAGTCACTATATTTATTTATGTTTTTTTATTCTTTAAATTTTTTTTGTTATAAATTACGAGAAAATCAGTAAACACAAAAATATCAGCACAAGACAAAGAGAAAAAAAAAATTAAAAACAAAAATAAACACTCACAAAATGAAAAAAGTTATTTTGGGTTAACTATCTTATTGATAAAAAATTATGTGTATATATATATATATATATTATTGTAACTATTGTCATAAATCTAATTAATATATTTTATTTTAAAATTAATTAAGTACAAAAAAAATGTCAAGAAAGTGCACAACTGCAAGTCAGTGTGGCTAAGAACCTACCGGTCTTTCCCATTAATATATAGTTTAATTTTCAAAAATTAAAATCTCAATCAATATTCTAAAAACACTCAAAACGCAAATCTGGGGAACACCACCCAAAACCCTTGCGTTTGAGTTTCTTCCAACTCTTGATCTACGCTCATGGCTTCTCCGGTAACTCATGAATCGCCACCTTCTCTTTTCTATTTCTCATTGTGTTCGTGTTTCTCTGTTGCGTTTAATAACTCTGAGCTGAATTGCAATGACACAGCGAGCTGCAGAAACCACAGAGAATAGTTTGGAGAAGATCAAGCGTCAACTTGCATCCGCTTCCGGTAGAAACTTGTTGCAGGGACCACTTCTCAAGAGATCTGAAACCGTAATTCATGCACTTCCTTTATCTCAATACCTATTTATCATTTCTCGCTCCAATTTCACTTTATTTTCGCCTCTACTCTTCTCTTTTCCTGATTCCAATTGTTATTTCTTTCGCGCTGTTCTGATCATCTTGCAATTCCAATGCGTTCTGTTTTCTTGTTTGCTTTGTAATCGTTTAGATAGCAATTTTGTTTTTGTGACCATCTTTGTAGCCTTAATTGTGAAAACCGCTTTTGTGTTCACAGCTGAGAAAATGGAACGAGCGTTGGGTGATCTTGGACCCGACAACGGGGAAAATGGAATACAAGTATGTCTATGCATACTGGTTTCTCTTAATGCGAGAAAATGAAAATCACTTTGATTACTGAAGTTCTGTATTGTTTTGGATGTTTCCCCTGTTTTAGGATAAGACGAAACGAACCTTCTGTGAAAGGAACGATTATATTTGATGCCAATAGCACGATCACCGTATCTCCTGTGAATTTCCAGTAAGAACAGTGTTTTTAACATGTAGTTTCCAGATATGACATAAGTTTTGTTGGGTGGATTTTTTATACGCGATATGGTTGTTTATTTACTTCTGCATGTTACAGGGGGCTTCCAAAGTATGACGGTTGCTGCTTTTGTATCCTTTTTGTCATTTTTATGGCTTTTAGTGCTTCCAGTGAATTTGATAGCTGCTAACAGATTAATGAAAATCACTCTGCCTGGTACCTTAATTGCCTTCTTTAGATATTGGGACACCACAGAAAAAAGATTACTTCCTCTGTGCCGAAACTCCTGGTGCAGCTAGAGCATGGGTATCAACTTTACAGTAAGTTTTGCAATCCGACACTTTTTTTCTACCTTTGCTTATAAGTTATAATCAATGGAATATAACGTTAGCCTTTTTTTTATGTTATTTTGTATTGTTGAATGTATTAGTATGTATGTTATTTTATTTTTTGTATTTCAAAGCATGAGATTGTAAGATGTATAACTTATAAGAGGTGTGTAGCTTGCAAACAAATTACTGCACGCTTGAACCTAAATGTTCTAATACAACTGTGTAGTGGTTTACCATTAATTTGTTACTTGCAAAACTTTGTTTACTTCTGTCATTTTTAAAATTCATGTAATAATGCAGTCCTTCACAATTTTCTAAATCTTTTGAACAGTGTATTTTTATGTTCGTGGAAATATACATTTGCTTCGAAAGGGAGACCTGCCGAATACTAATGCCATGTCATAGTTCAGCTTTTATATCTGTGTTCCTCTTATTATTATTAATTATAATTATAGTTCTTAGTTTTAACTGTTTCCTCATCTGACGTTAGTGCAACTCAGTTGGTTTTAAAAGCCCATAAAGAAGCTGTGAATTCCTTAAGTGGGAATGGTTCTACAAAGTTAGGAACTGTTGCAACGGTTGTTGCTGCAGCCAATTCAACAGCCTTGGAATGCTCAAAAGAAATAGAAGCAGCAATGCAGATTTCATTGCGAAATGCTCTGGGAATGATGAATAATAGGACCACTGATGGTCCTATGGATGATTTAACAATCATGAAGGTATAATCTCGTTCTGGTTTATTCTGTCTTTCTGTGTTCAAATGTATAGTTCAGCATTCATGATGATGCAGCAGAGTTGTACTCTTGATATACCTTGATTTCAATCTCATCCACTATTGTGCCTCATCCACTATTGTGTAATTTCTTCTGAAAACCTGGCTCCAGTTGCACGTTCTCCCTCTTTGCTATTTCCTATTTTTTTTTGGTCACTGCAATTAATTCCAGATGTGACATCTTTGTACTTTCATGTTTCGTCCCCTTATTTTGTTTGATAAAAAGTATATTTAATTGCCCAAATTGCTCCCTGCATCTTGAAATCACCTCTAAGCTTCATTACTGATTGGAGATTTAAGAGAGGAATGATGCAAGTTAATTAATAACAAAAAACTTTAATGAGAAAAGCGAGCGGATGGAATCTCATTCTACATGATAGCAGCTAGGGTCTTACCCGTAAATCTCATTGCTATTATGAAAATTGAATTCCTAAAAAATGTAATATTGCTATTATGGAAACTTAAGTCCTAAAATTGAACCTTTTCTCCATATAGGTAACTCTCAATTTTGGTATTGTCCTGAAGGAAAAGTCTTCTCGACCTGTTCCCAATGTGAAATTGTTCTTGATTCAATCCCTTCTGCGATGTATTGTGAATGTACAGGAATAAAATTTCGGTCTGTTAGGTTAGAAATATATTTGCTTGGAAAAATAATGAGAAGACCACAAAAAATTTGTATTGACAATTAGACTAGTTATTTAGGGAAAGGGGATTGGTTATATAAATAATAGCTGGATGCAAGGGTAGAGTAGAGGGATCATTCTGAGTTGTTAGCATTTGTGAACGAGACATTGGGTTTTTTCTGTAAATAGGTGAAACTGAAACCCTTGGTAGGGGAATTCCTTTATCAATAACTAGTCTGTTCACTTCTTTCCTTCATCCATTCTATCTAAGTATCCATTGGCTCGCTCATTCATGGTTCCTAACACACCCACTGTGACAGCAAAACATTAAATGATTTTTTTTCTTGAAACTTTTGTTTTTTGGGAAGGAGTGTCATGTACAATGATCAAAAGTTAATTAAACCTTCATAAAGTAGCTAAAACTCTGGGGAAAAAAATGTTTTAGTACAACTCTTGGAAGGTGAAACGAAGTAATATAAAAAAGTACCTTTTTACCGAACCTTACCAAACCTTACCCAAATGCACCCTTAACTAGATGGTTTCTGGGTATAACCTTTTATAAAGAAAATTTATGAATTATGATTGTTTTATGATTTCAATTATTTGTCATACTTCTGTTATAATGCATTCAACAATGATTGTGCAAGATACACAATATGGTTGAAATGGGATTTTGATAAAGCTTCTTTTTATGCCATCCTCATGTATTAAACAGTAGTAACATGTCTTTCTTTTGTTGCAATATTGTTTTAAGATGGTTAAATTCCTCATTTAATTTGGGAGTTAGGGGAAGTATCCCATTTTTTATTACGGTTTTCTTGGCTAAATGACATTTGCAAACTCTTATTATTTTTTCACTTGCTTAGCAAAGAGGTAAAAGAAATGAAAGGATAAACTAACTTGGGGAATCTTTGTTTCTCTCATAGTATTATCAATTATTGGGGGGAGGAGTTGTAGTGGCCAAGATTTTGAAGAGGAAATGAGGACGGTGGATATAAATAGAAAAAGGATTTTTATTTTTTTTTAATTTGACAAGGACTGTTTGTATGTGGGTATTTGTTGTCTCTTGCGCCTTTATGGTTCTTTGTTGTTTTGGAGTTTTTGTTCTGAAGGTGCTACTCCACTCTACAGGAAACACTAAGAGTGAAGGATGAGGAGCTACAGAATTTGTCTAGAGACCTTCGGGCACGTGATTCAACTATTAAAGATATAGCAGATAAACTATCTGAGACTGCTGAAGCTGCTGAGGCTGCAGCTTCTGCTGCCTATACGATGGATGAGCATCGGAGAATTGCTTGTGCAGAAATTGAGCGTTTGAGTAAAGATTCTGAGAAGCAGCAAGAGTTGTTTACGCAGAAGGTATGCCAATTTGCTAGTTTAAGGCTGATTCTCGGTAAACTGCCTTGGACAATTAACCCTTATCTAATGCTATGTATATTACTTGCAATAGAGTTGTCTTGAATGTTCGTCTCATCTTTTTATTATTACTTTTTGAAGCTAAAAGAGTCTGAAGAAAAGGTGACGATCCTAAGCAAAGAAAAAGAACAATTAATCAGGCAGAGAGATGCTGCTATTCAGGAAGCAAATATGTGGCGCACCGAGTTGGCAAAAGCTAGAGAACATGATGTTATCTTGGAAGCAGCTGTAGTAAGAGCAGAAGAAAAAGTTAGGGTTGCAGAAGCAAATGCTGAAGCTAGGATAAGGGAGGCTGTTCAGAGAGAATCTGCAGCAACAAAAGAAAAGGAAGAGCTTCTAGCTTATGTGAATGTACTAAAAGCCCAACTTCAAAGGTAATCTTATTTGCTTTTGCCCTTAAATTCCATTTTCTTAAATTAGATTTGCTGACTACCTGACAAACGGAAAGTGTTTTGCCTTGGTGACTGGTTGATGGGTTTGAATAAAAAACCACTCTGTTTGACCCTCCTCCGTATCTTCACATAGCCAAGAGTGGCATATGTTAGTTTTTCTTTTCCTCTTTTCCCACCTAAACATAAAGATAGAGAAAGATACCTTGCGAAACTGCGAAAGAGAAGGAAACATTTGATGATTTGCTTGTATTTTATGGGTTGAATATGCGAATCAGTTATGAAATGTGACGCGTCATAAAACCAATGTTGGCTTAACAGATAGTTTTCTTTTCAACAGGCAACACATTGATACAACGCAAGTTTTTGAGAAGACAGAGTCATGCTCAGATACAAAGCATGTTGACCCCACAGAAGAGAATGTGGATAAAGCGTGCCTGAGTGTTTCTAGAGCTATGCCCGCCCCTGCAGAGAACGTGGTTCACATGGCAACAGATCAGGTGAACATTCAGCCGGTTGGAGACAATGAATGGAGTGATATTCAAGCAACGGAGGCAAGGATAGCTGACGTAAGGGAAGTAGCACCTGAAACTGATGGAAGCAGCTTGGATATTCCTGTTGTTAGCCAGCCAGGTACCAATCATCACCATGAACAAGGAGCTAACTCTTTCCATCAACCCTGATGTTATTCACAGGTATACAACATAGAGGAAATTTCAATTTAGGCAATGTAATTATACCATTTTGTTGGATGAGCATGTAAACCTTATTGTTTTCTTTTATCATTGCCTAATCAAACTGTGTGACATATGACCACCTGCCCGGAAAGTGAATACCTTTTTTATGATGTAAATGCAATGTAATACAACACGAAACTGACCGGTAAATCTTCTGTGATGTGTAAACATTTGATCAACAAATAGAGCCTTTTTTTTTCATCCACAATGAATAGAACACCTTAAACAAACGATTACAATCACTAAAACATTCTCGTCCATTGAGAAATTGGCTTAATTGTTGTACCAAGACCATAAATGCAATTTGAAGTAGGATTTGAGAGCGTGACGGAAGCAAGCTTTATGCTTTTATTCATCCTTTGCTTTGAAATATGTGATGCACTGTTATGAAATCAATGCTCCAGTAATGGAAAGAAAAATTTCGTGTAAAGCAAATATAACTACCAGAGCCAACACAATTAATGTTGTCTTGTTTGTAAACTAAATCAAAGGGACTCAAATCGGTCTACCGTTTTTTCAAATTAAAATACAAAAATAAATCTTGCTCTACAGCAAATGGCTGGTTATTATATAACCTAAAATAATTGTTAATAATTACGTTAAATACTGGACCTTCGGATATATAAAATAATGATTAATAATCTCGTTAAATGTTTGGAAAGAAAACAGAGAATTTTAGCGTATATAAACCAAACCAATGAACATTAAAGAGAAAGGGTAACAGATAAGATTGTTTTTTAGTATAGCACCTTCGAATTGACCTAAGTAAGCCCAAATGTTAACCTGGCCTAGTAGGAGGACGTGAGGTATACACAGAAGTCATGTTGAAGCAGTTACTTGGAAAATAAATACAAGAAAAACAGTCAATTCAATATATAGACATCTAGTGAGATATTTTTTCCCCACCTATACTGCACCATAAGTTACTTTTGGACTTGGATCATCTTTGAACAATTAGATTTTGGTTGTGGTAGAACACAGGTCAATTTCATTTTTCTACCCCACCCTAACTCACATTTTATGGTAAGTTTGGTTTTGGGGAAAGAAATAGAAATAATACAAAATAGAAAATAAGTTGAGAAAAGATAAGAAAAAAAAATCAAATCAAATATTTAATTAGTTGGTAAAGTAAAATGCAACTTTTTTAAAATTGTGTAATTTCATTAATTTGATAAAACATAAAATTATATGTTTTAAATCAATTACCCTGCTCTTCTATTTCAATAAAACTAGCAAATAATTTACTCTCTCCTTTTCTCTCTGTCAAACCGTCCTTACAATTTTACGCCTTTTTTTAGTATAATGTTTTAGGATAAATATTCTGAATGAAAGAATTTCTTACCAAAGTTTTTATTAATAAAAATATGAATTCAATATTAATTCTCACAATTATAAGTTTACTTTCTCATAAAAACTACTCTCAAATTTTAAGAAAGTCATATTCATAAAATTCATAGTAAATAACATTTTTATTGATAAATTTTGTAGAAACTTTTCTTTAACGTTGCTTATTTGTGTTAAGGAAGTATTGACCTGAATTGATGGGACTGCTAAACCGTTCACAACTTCACATCACTTCCCATTTCCAGTCCGAATATGTCGGAGCCTTGTTGAAGGGTGGGAAGTTGAGTTTTGGAACAGTACACATTTGAATCAAACTTGGATATTTTATTTATTTATCTTTGAATTTAGTAAACAAAAAGACGAAATATGATGGAAATTAGTATAACTTATCGTACCCGATTTCAATAATTTTTTTTCTTGATTTTTATTTCTAGAGAGATCTATGTCCTTAATCTTTAAAATTTAGGATAATTCAGTTTTAATCCCTCAAAAGTTTCAAAAAATATTATAGTTTTTAAATTTGGAAAATCAAAGTTTTATGATTAAATAGGTTTATAGATAACTTAAGTACTGTAGTTTCCAGTTTGGTTAAAAAAATTTAAGTTAATTTCACTTAAACTTTTATTTTAATTAAGTCTCAATTTAAAAAAAAAAATTCAATTATATTATTCACGCTAGTATCTTAAAAATCAAGTTTGAGACATTTTACTTGTCAATTTATTTTCTTATTATTTTGCTATCTTTTTCGCAATTTTTTTGTTTGTTTTCTATATGTAAGATATAATGATGTGACACATATTAGTATTATATATATATATATATATATTTGATTAAATTGAGTTTTAATTTAAAAAAAAAAATAAAGTAATGTTGTTTTTTTTAATCGGAGCAAATTTATGGTTTGTTATATTATATTTATATAAAATGAACTTTTATATTAAATATTTTTGAATTATATTTAAACCAATTTTAACTATATTATTCGATTCCATTTAAACTAATTAGTTTAATTTTAATCTTATAAAAAATATGAATTAATAATATACTAGTTTTAAATATTTAATTTTTTTAAAATGAAACTAAAATTTATTTAATAAATATAATAATATTTATATGATAAATAAAAAAATAATATTAAACTAAAAATAAATAAAATATAGAATAAATAATTGTCTGACTTAAAAATATTAAAATATAAAATGAAAATAATGCTTATATGAATAATAAATTTGGTTGGAGAAAAATAATAGTGTTCATGAAAAGAGTTAGGTCGAAGATCTCTCACGTCACAAGATTTACTACATGAGAAACAACAAAATAAAAATTGTCAATTTTTTTTAAACTATGAATTAACTAACAATCATATTTGTGTCTGCAAGTATTCGAGGATAAAATTGTGACGGATTGTTGATTCTAGCAAGTAGCGAGTATTTTAATACATACGGATCTAATACGAGTATTATATTATCTGTATTCGTAAATATCACTACCTGCAAAAAATTAAAACTAAAATTTATATATATTTTATTTTAAAAATTTATAAGACTTCCGTGAATATTTTTTAAATGAATATTTGATGAATAATTAGTGACTTTTTTTATTAAGGGTTGGGTTATTGATAGACACTGTCCTATCTAATTCAACATATTTTCATTAATAGCGATATTGATGTCATTTTAATAAACTAAAAAAACATTTAACTGAGTCAATTTTTTAAATATTAAAACTCAATTGAAACTAAAATATAATAAGAATCAAATTTAAACTTTCCGAGCAAGTACGAGACTAAAGAATAATTTGAGACTATAAAGTAATTAAGACGGTTATATTTATAGACTAAAGCAGTTTTGAAGAAAACCTTTTAGTATTTTTTTTTTCTTTTAAAAACCGTATTTTTTCTTTAAAAATTTGAGATGTGAAAATGAAATTTTTGATTTTAAAAATAAAAACTGAATATGTTTCAAATTTAAAGAAATAAAATTAAACTCTTCTTTTCAATTAATTCCAGATAAATTAAATTTTTAATTCGGGAAAAAGTAAAAAATATCTGTTCCTTTCTATCAGGTTGAATGAAACTTTTATTTATTTTTGGATGGAATATTTAAAAGATAACAGGACAAACAAATAAAATGGTCCCCGAATAAAGGTATAGATAAAAATAAAATAAAGGTAGCAATAGATAACCAAAGAAAAAGCTAATATATATTGTGTCAAACTAAGTTGTCACGAAAAAAAAGAATAGAGTGAGAGGTATATATATAAGAAATATGTATATATGTCACTATGTTATAAGTGGTTTAAGCATGGAAATGAAAATGGTATCAAAATGTATTAAACTCTTTACAGTGATGAGAAAGGCTGGATGGATCAACAGCAAACTGAACCACAGAAGTGAGATCATCCCAATTGTCATGAGGCAATTCCAGATTCTGATGATGGTTCCAAAAACTGGAGTAAGAAAAGGTTGTGGGAGGCTGTTGTTCAACATGTCCAAAAACTGGTTTCATCATCATTTGGTTTTGCTGAAGGAGCAGTGATGATGGTGAGTTTGTGAAAGTCAAGCATGGCTTGCTGGTGTCAGATTCTAAACTGCATGTTTTGGAACTTGAAGACTTCGTGATTGGTGCTGTGTTTAAGTCTTTCAAATTTGGTGTGTACCGCTTGTAAGATGGGACTCGTTTGAATATTCGACATAGCGTCCACACTTCCTGCCAAACCAAACACAACCACACATTAAATCCCTCAATAACATGTTCAAAATATATATAATTTGATATAAAATTGATGATTTCACATTAATTAAAAATATGATAAAAATTTATAAATAGATGAGTGTAAAAAGTCTAATTTTTAAAAAATAAAAATTAATAAAGAAAAAAAAAATAGTCCATGTGTCTTAATCTATAAGTAATTAGTTCTTCCTTTTGGGTCCAAGAAAGGTGCTTGAGACTTTAGAAAAAGAATAGAGATACAATTGTTTGTTTGTGATCTTCTTGAATATGAACATGTTTCGAATCCGAATCTCAGAAACTTGTGGTGGTTTGACTATGTTATCTCACAATTGTCTTTTTCCTACGGTTCTAGATGGTTTATTAATTTAACATTTTATCAAACTTCTTTTCATTACCACATAAACAAGAAACATGAGACGCATTCTTCTAAGATCAGAACATATTATATTGACTTTTACACCACTTTCCTTCCTTTATTCCACTTTATTTCAAATTAATTCTAGTTTTACATGATTAATGCTTTATTAAATAATTCTTTTGAACTATCTTCATATGTTAGGAATACAGGAGTGAATAATTAAAGAGATAAACAATGATCTCAGAAAAAAGGTATACAATATTTTTCATATAATTTAAAGTATTTCTTAATCTATTATGAAAACCTTAGCGATATCACGGTGTAAAATGGGACGGTAATATCGATTTTCTCAAAAAGTTTTAGTTTGACTAATGTGCTCACATTTCAATAAAATATTATATATTTTCTTTCTAATTTGTTCTCAGATTAGCACTATTCTATCTGTCATAGTCAAAAAATAATGCATTTATGGAAAGTATCAGATTATTTTAATAAAACTAATATTCCTAAAATAGTATATTTGCCTATTTTTTTAATTTGTATTAAAATATAATATAATTAAAATAAACTACACTAATTAAATTTCATCCTTTTTTTTCCCACTATTACCAAGATATCTAAATACATGCAATGCAAAAAAAAAAAGTGAGAATTGAATGTTTCTAAAACAATGAACAAATTGTGATTATGGTGTGATGAAGACAGTAAAATATTTGTAAGAGTGACATAGCATAATTGACTTACAGCTTCTTGAATGTCATTAGGTTGTGTGTTAGTGGTGGATTTTCCATTGGGTGGAAGACGAAACTCATGCATCATCCAATCAGTTTTGGTGCCTTTTCCAGCACTTCCACGGTAATACACCAATGATTTCTTCAACCCAATGCATTCATGAGGTTCTTTAACACAGTATATTGGTTTATCAATCCCTGTGGCTTTCCAAAACCCAGAACCTGTTACTCTGTTAGGCCTTATACTGTTTCTGTACTTTCTCCCTCTTATGCAGAAGAAGTACCACTCCTTCTCCCCCACAGAACTTGCTTCTTCATACACCAATCACCACCACCACACAAAAACACAACTTCAGATTAGAAACCACCAACAATTAGTCAAACACAATAACCATATCAAATCATAAAATCATATTATCAAACACCTTGCAAGCACTGTAATTATGCAGAACTGTAACCAAACTCATGAAATTCATCTGCTGCATCAGATGCAAAAAACAGTTGTTCACTTCAGTAATGAATACCATGTATGATATTGGATAAATGAAGAGGAGGGTGAACTTACTTGGAAGATCCCATGGATCATATTTGTAGATGTCAATCTGTTTGATGAGTTCAATTCTGAGAGGCTTCTTCTCCACCTTTCGCCTCAGATAAAACCCCACAAGCTCTTCGTCTGTCGGATGGAATCTGAACCCTGGAAGCACAACTTCATCTTCTTTCTTCTCATCTTCATCGGAGTTATGTAACTTGGCCACATCCATTGTTGATCTCTGTAACACTTCAAACTTGGGAACCTTCTTCCTTCTTAATCTTTTGCCTATGTTCCTCCTTTTCGTGTACTTATATTAATTTCTGTCACCTCGGTGTGTAAATTGAATATTAGCTTCTGCAGTCAAGTCAAATATTTCCATTAGACAGTGTGTGGATGTCATCAAAATAAAATTGAAGCTTACAAGTTTTTTAACACAGCACACATTCTAATTTTGGAAATAAAATAATATTTTCAAACTAAAGATATTTTTAATATCTAATCTCTTTATAAAATTATTAGAGTTTTTTCACTATAACTGTAAAATAACATTTCTTTCACGAATACTGCATTATTCCCTCAGAAAAAAAAAATTACACTATTTTTTAATATTAATATTATGGTGCTTGATTTAGTCCCACATCGAATTTACTTGTTACTAATATAACCTAACTTGCATTGTTCTTTAGATCTACTTTGTTAATTCCAATAGTATCAGAAATCAAATCAATGCATAGAAAATGAATGCGTTGTCATACTATATAGAATTCAGACTATATCACATCACTTCTTTTACTAGATCTTATGGAGCCTGTTGATGCAGAATAAAATCGAGTCTGATCATAGAAAAGATTCTCTTCTATTTTGGTATATAAAATATTTGATGTAAAACTTATACACAGAAACAAAACATTTTATAAGGTAGTGGTGGATGTATATATACACATTCTACAACAAAGACCTATTAAGTTATTTTTGAAAGAAAAATGTTGAATATTTTCACAATAAGATCCAATAACTATTCGCTAATGAATGATACAATAAATCAAATAAATAACAAATTTTACTGTAATAGGTTTTGTATAATTAGAAAATCATGAAATTAATTTTAAAATTAAATCAGTCTTACAAAACTAAAATAAGATACGTATTCATTTATATATTATAAGATGATTTTTATATCTAAACCACCCCAACCATCATCTCTCCTAAATCCAACCATGCGTCATCAATTTGTTTAAGCTTTGAAAAATCGGGTTCTTTAACATTTTTTTTATCATAAGGTTTTTAATTAAAAATGATATCATAATTATTTTTGTATGATTTTGTAGCATTAAGTTAATGGTGTGCAATTTGAGCGAAGGTCAATGAATGTTAGCTTGAAGGGCAGCAAGAGAGTAAAGTCTATGAGAGTGGGCACAACTTTGACTATGATATATGCATAACAGGTACTTGCAATTAAACAACGGAAAAGGTCAAACCAGATTTCAAAGTCATTATTTGTCTCTACAGAATTTTCGAAAGCTAACTTTAACAATTAGATTATTGGTGCTTGGAATTATCATCCACCAACGTCAATTTCCACTTCTATTTTCTAAATATCTTCCAAAATCTTGTTACTTCTTCCTTTTCAAAACACATTTTCTCCTTTTTTTTGTCATCAATAATACATACGTGACAATACATGAGATCACTCCCAGAGAATCGAAGACTATAGTTATTCTTTTTTGTTTTTTTGTTTTCTTTTAAGCCTCTGATTTAGGTATATACTTTTTTTTATCAATAATATAATATTTTATATTAACTCAAAACCCCCCATAATTCAATCAACCAACAAATTTTAATAACAAATTAATTAAACATACCCTAATTTATGTCACATCTTTATATATAAATTAACTCACGGTTTGTGACTCAAAAAAAAAAATCATATATTCTCATAGGTTCTATGGTGACTGATATATCCAAAGTTATCAGAGAGATCAAATTGATTTGCAAGTTGCAAACAATTGAAAGAAAGGTACCACTTTGTGTGTTTTTGTCCTTGAAAGTACAACCTACCCCAATGGAGAAAAAAAAAGAAGAAGCATCTGAAAGTGACAAAGAAGATTAGTAGTAGATAGATTTTGTGTTCTAAAACATTTGGAATCAAAGATTTCACAATTGTGGATGCTTCTCAAACAAACAATTAACTAGTCCTATGATGTTTCAAGATATAAAATACTTGACGTGAACGATATATTAATAAGTAAAACAAATAAAAACGGACTAAGATAACCTAATTCTATTTTTGATAATACAAATTAAAACAAAATATAAGTTATCTTATTTAAATATGTGGATTACTGGGTTAAAATCTCCGTACACAAATAAAAATAAAAATGATTAAAGAAAAGTACGGCACAATTTTCGTATCAAAATAAACAAAAGAATTAAATTTTTAGACTAATCTAAATAAAACACTACTGGGCATGGGCCACCAGCCCACTTAAAGCCCAATTTTTAGTAGGCAAAAGTACGATGATGGGTTAATAATATTATTTTCACGCGCTTATGACAACAGTGAAGCTTACTTGTGTCCGAAGGAGGATTTTTATAAAATTTTTAATTTTATATAAGAACTAAATTATGAATTAATTTCATTATTTGATTATATATAATGCACGAGACTGACTCGTGGTCAATTCTTCAAAGAAATTTCTTAACTTTGTAATATTATCTATCACGTGACCACGTCAATAGTTTATATTGTAAAATATTTTTTAAAAAGAAACTTTTAAATAATGAATTGAAAATTCAAATTTCCATTTCTCGTGTTTCTTTTTTTCCTTATTTATTTGAATAAGGAAATTTCAATATCTAATTTGATGATTTCACAACAATTGAAAATAGAAGCGGTCAGATTATTACGCGGTCTCGTCTCGTGTTCTTAGAACAAAGAGGAATCCAAACTAAAATTTATTTATTTTTAAATATATTGTATCTAATTTTTTATTAAAAAAATATTGATATAATGATAATAATGTAAAAAAAATGCCATTAAAAGTCACCTCAATCAAATATTTTTAATGCTGGTCATTAATATAATTTTTTATTATTTATTATTTTTAGTTTATAGTTTTAATACACTTTGAAATGTATAAAAAGTAAATTTTAGATCATTAAGTTTTGGTTTCTATTAGAAGGTACTTTAAATTTCACTTAATTTCAAAAAATAAGACTTTAAATTAGAATTTTGATATTATATTAAGAAATAAATTTTAAATTTTTTTTAATTTCACAAAATTAGTTTGTAAGATAAAATTTGTACAATTTATATATTTTGAAATGATCTTTCGATATAAAAACTTTACAATATCGATTTTTGAATTTTTATACAAAAATAAATTATTATAATTCTGAAGTTGGAATCTCTAACAATTTTTGTTCATATTTTTTTAATATGATACTACAGCAAGATAAAAAATATTTCTTTTTAAATTAAAATATAGTCAAATTAAGACATTTGATAGTAGTACTTTCTTTAGACTCAAATATAATAAAAAAAGATTAATATTTAGTTTAGATTTTGATTCAACTTTTAAAAAATAAGGGTTAAGTATGTTTTTAGTCTTTGAATTTTGACCAAAAACTGGAATTCATTTTTGGTCGAAATTTTGATAAATTTTGGTCTCTAAACTTTAAGAATGAATGAATATAATCTTTTTAACCTAATTTTGTTAACTTTTTTTTAGGTTTCGAACGCATTTCTCAGTAAATATTAAGTCATGAATGTGTTAAACGGCGTAAACAACTCCAATATTAACATGAAACATATTCCACATGTTGAAAAAAGTCAACGTAATTGGATTAAAAAGAATTATATTTATTCATTTTTTAAGTTTAAGAACCAAAATTTATCAAAGTTTCGACCAGGGAAGAATTTTAATTTTTAACCAAAGTTCATGGATTAAAAACATACTTAACCCAAAAAATAAAACAAAATGATTAATACATCAATGTGAGTGGGCAGATATGATCTTTCTAATCAATCAAAACCATATTTGGTTCCTAAATTAGGTAGTTAAGTAGGAAACCATAATGTGTCAAGTTGCAAGTTATAGTTGATCCTTATCTTAATGGACCAAAATTTTGAAATACTTTTAGGTCTTAGGAATCACAGTTTTTGCTATAATAACTGCGAAAATTACTGCAAATATTCAACTTTTTTCTCCTAATTCAGTGCTAAATTTGGTAAATTATACCAATATCATGCGTATTTGCCTACCCATGAGACTTTTTCACCAGATTATACATGCACTCTCATGGTTTAAGAAAATTTCACTTCAAATCCCCTTTTTAATCTTATACTTGTTGGTCATACATAAATATTTTACAAATAATCAAAGAAAAATAATTATATTGGAGAACAAGAGTAAAGTCAATTAAAATATAAATTTCAATTCTAACTCAATTTTAAAAAATTAACTTAGTGAAGTTTATGTTTATTTATAACATATTAAAAATGAATTTTAAAATTAATTAAAATTATATATTAGTGATGATACCAGAGAAATGACACGACAAATCAAACAAATAACAAATCGTAAGATGATAAGTTCTAATAATTTCAGTATCATCTTAAAAAGTTAATTTTCAATCTAATTCAACTTATAAAATCAATCTATAAAATGATATTTACACACTAAATTCATCTTTATCTTTAGTCCAACAATATTACATATGAAAAAAATTGTGAAAATTTACAATAAATATCTAAGTAATACTTTTAATATATATTTATGTTTAACAAACATACATATTTTACCTGCTTTGTAGATCAAAAATATTTTGAATTTTAATAAAAGTTTTACATGCTGTGTCAAAGCAAAAATGTTTTAATAAGGTGTCAAGTGGGTATCTTAATTTCAACGGTCTCCATTGATTTTGATTGTGCAAGTTAAGCCCATTTTCTTGACAGATTTTTCTCTCCCTTTCCAGCTATTTGTTTGTTTAGAAAACCGTTCAAACCCATTAAATCAAGATAACAATCCTTTAATAATTAATTATGTATTTTTTGTTTTTAAATAAAATTATCAATGTGTTATATATAGTGAGTGTTTATTGGATAAAAATATTTAACATTATTGCCTCACAGCCACCTTTTGTGTTCATATGGTTTCCACGCAAAATAGGACAGTTTAGGATTCGTTTATATTTGAGTTCACACGTGTTTGACACTAATTATTAATTAGCTAAAAGTTAATAATAAATAAAAATCTAATTACATTTAAATCAAATCTTAATATCAGATAATTATAAATTGTTAAGAATTATAAGTTGTATTAATTTTTCATTCTTTTTCTCCTATTGGTATTGGTCGGTACCATACTCATTAAAAATACAATATAATAATATAATAATATTTTGATAATTAAATTTTAATAATTTTATCTTATAATCTGATGTATTAATATTTAAGTAATTTTTTAATATAATAAATAAAAAAAATAAAACTACGCTGAAATTGTAGATTGTAATAAGAGAAAGTCATACAAAATGTAATTTTAAGAAATCATTTTTCACATGAAAAATACCAACCTTATACCACTAAACAATTAGAAGATGATTATAAGCAAACTATGTATACAAGATTTTCAAAATATTTGAACGCAACCAGGTGAAACTAATTCTGCAAAGCTGAAGTCCTTGCATAAATCATACATACTACTGCATAAAACAAAATGCAACACAAAAACTTCATATATATACCCAAAGAGATGTATCATT
>Ga0214543_1002696_pt1 | contig 34893 bp, 17 predicted proteins | sample CNSS2metaG_FD_160094 | JGI IMG/M metagenome (GOLD analysis project Ga0214543, IMG submission 160094) | Root nodule microbial communities from cowpea collected in UCLA plant growth center, Los Angeles, California, USA - CNSS2 | ecosystem: Host-associated > Plants > Roots > Nodule | place: USA... | reverse complement strand
CATTGGGCCCCGAAGCACAGCAGTTCGGGAGACGGATCAGGAACTGGTGGAACAGTGGCACAAAAGGAAGAACAGAGTCATCAACCAACATTAAACAGTGGAATACGAAGAAGGGAGGCGAAGACGGCATGTTTTAGGGTCACTTACGTCGTGCAGGAAGTAGGACTTGAGCTTTGAGCTAGCTCGAGGAGGACCTCAGGGCAACCCTAGCAGAGCTCTAGCGGTACGAAGGGGCGGAGCGACGACTGGTTCAGAAAGGAAAAACACAGACCTCCCATTAGGGCAACGTAGCAGGGTTTATATACACTGGGCCAACCCTTAGGCCCACTTAGGGGCAGCCCACTAACTTTAGGACAGGAATAAAATGGGGCCTTACATTTTCTATTTGATGAGAAAAGCATTTTAGTTTAAAATAATAACAAAAACTTTAGACTTAATGTATTTAGTGTTTTCCGCGCGAGGTTAATTCTTTTTATTATGCAATAAGTTTCAAGACATGCGTTTCGTTGACTGTGAGAATGTATTTTTTTATTATATTCTAAAGTAATATAATTTCAATAAAATATATAATTTTATAAAACAATTATTTTTAAGTAAAAAAATTACATACTTGCTTTTTATATAAATTAAAGTTGTGTATTTACTTGTTTCGTTAAATAAATACATTACTTTTATTTATTTTTAAATTAAAAATTATTCAAAACAACATTAAGAAAAGTTTATTCTTTTATATAACGGTATAGATAAACAAGATGGTAAGTGTACTAATAAATTTTATTATCAATATAAAAAGATAAATTCATTTTTTTATGTAATATTATCTAATTATTTTTTATTTATTCAAAATATATTAAAGTAAGGGTCTCTTAATCCGTGTTTAAGAATATTGTTTAAGTGCAATAATCATTAAATTTTATAAGATTCATGGTTAATGATAATATTAAATGAATTATGATCTTAATAATTATTAATATAATTTTATTTTATTTAGAGAATAAAATTATTATAAATATTATACAAATGTAATTGATAATTTATTTATTATGTAAAAAAATTAAAATTAAATGATAAAATAACTATATCTTAATATTATTAAAAAATAAAATATAATTAAAAAAATTAAATTAACAGAAAATTGATAAAAAAATTAATATTATATTATTTGTATTACAAACAATGATTTATTTTCTGTTAATTATATTTTTACCTTTAATTATATTGTAATTTTTAGTAACATAATATTGTAATATTAATAAAAAAAATTAAGTATATATGTATAATACTTGTAAATATTTTTGTCTTTCTAAATAAAGTAAAACTGCACTAATAACCATTAAGATCATAATTTATTTAATATTATAGTTAATTATAGAATTTACATAATTTAATATTTATTAATTGTACTTTAAATAGTATTTAAGTGTACTGGTTAGCATTATTTTTAAAGTAATTAGTGTATAACAATATAGAACTTTCAACTTCTTCTCATCTAATCGTGTATTTATTTTATTTTAAATTACTAGAAGAAAATATTATTAAATTAAAAAAATATATTTATCATTTGATTACTTTTATTTAATTTTTAAAACACGTTATATAAGTTTACAGTTACTTTTATTTAAATTTAAAAACATATTATCATTTGTAGAGTTATAAGATTAATTGAGTTATAAGATTAATTCAATGATAAAGATGGAAAATAGTAAAATAAATCATGGATTCAATTTCTTTCGATAGAAATTATAAAATTGACTTATGAGTAAAAATGGAGGGAAGAGTGAGAGATGTTAAAATAAATCTTCTTAAAATGGAAAGGTTAAGATTATAAAATTGAAGAGTGACAGAGATGAAAGAAATAATGAGAGTTATAAGATTAATTTGGTAGTAAACATTTATTTTTCTTAAAATAATCTTATAAAAAAATAATAAGTCAACTATCTCATTACATAATTTAATAACTCACATTTGCTGGTAAAAAAAAAAAAAAACCTTTATATTTTATTTGTTTTAATTTCCTTAAAAGTTGTAATAAAGTATGAAAAATAAACTTGTGAGTTAAAATGCTATTAGGGTAGTTGAAAATTGTATTTGAATAAACATTTTAGAAAATAAGTTATATAACACATATAAAGAAAATCTATAAATATGCAAAAAAGAAAAAATATGTACAGAGTAACATCTTTAATTAATGTGGTGGAGAGAGATAATAAAATATTATTATTATGAATTCTACCCTTTTACAAATTTTACTTCTTAGGGGTAAAAAATGGACTGAAGAAATTTGAGTTTCAATTTTCTTAAACATTCTTAATATTATTACTAAAGAAAACGAGTATCTTTATGGGTTTACTTTTACTAGCATTTAGATTTTTAATTATTTTAAATATTGATTAAATAAGTTTATAATTAAAAATAAAAAATTATAATAAAACAAATATAATATTATTTTAACATCAAAATAGACTTACCTTTTTTAATGTAAAATATTAGGAAAAAACTATCATTTTTTAAATATCAAATTAAAGTATAAAATAATAATTGAAAAATGGTTAAATAATTATAGAAAACAATAAAAATAACTAAATGTGTTGATTTAATGAAATTAAGGTTTACATTTTCAAAGAAACTAATTATTTGAATCAAATTACAAAGAAAAAATATAAATGTGTAATCAAAATTATAATCATAATAGAAAATATCTTAAAAGAAATAAATATCAAAGAAGTTAGAAGTCAAATTAGTAAGAGATAATATGTTTTTTTTTAATGAAACAAAATTCTTTAAATGAGGTGAGAGTAAAACATTTCAAGTTGTGATCAAATATTCTATTGTGATCAAAACAAAATAATAAATTTAAATATTAAAAAGAAGTCAAACTAATATAAAAACTATTTGATTAATCAAAATTGAAACCTTTTTTTTCTTAAAACAGAAAATGATTTTAGAAGTTTTGATAAGCAAAAAATGGTCCATTTAAAATTTGCTTACCTTTATCAATTTAAAAAAATAGAATAATTGAAAAAAGTTAATTATATAAAAAAAAATATAAACTAACAATAAATATTTTTTTTATATTACTTAATCAATAATAAGTTTTAAAACAATTTTAAATAAACACAAAATGATATGTATATAGACAGTGACGGAGATTAGATAAAAAATTTAGGAGCGTCAAATTAAATTTGTTATATATAATTTTTTTAGTTAATTTTTTTTTTATTTTTTCTCTTCATTTCTCTGACTTAAAACAAACACACATAATAGTAAAATTTAAAAAAAAATGACTATCATTCGTTATTATATCATGCTATTATATCATGATATAAATCATGAATACCATTTTGATAAGCCCTTCGTACCTAATCAATTTGATTTGGTGGGCATTGTCAAATTTGAGGATGTTTTTCCCAGATCGTGTTCTAATGAATTGTTAAATTTATTATATGTAACCCTATGAAATTTAGAGATTTATTTTTCATTATCTTGAATTTTTGGTTTTGATGAAATTTCTTAAGTTTAGTTAATGTAGATGCTTTTTTTTTCATCTTTATCACAAACCTTCCCCTTTCCAAAAAAAAAAAAATTCTTTTACTCTTTATCATAATCTTTCTAATATAAATTTATCACCTCTCACCTATTTAGAAAAAAATAAATTTTGTATTCACAAATCACAATTATCACAATGCAAAACATAACAAAATTCATATAACTTTAATTAAATAAGCAACATAAAATCCCTAAATTTCATAATTAAGGGTTATAATAATTTGGAAAAATTTATAATTAAGGTTCATACAAATTTCATAAAACAATCTCTAAAATTAAAATTAGGATTTATACTCATTTGGAATAAACTTAATTTGGGAGAAACATCCTAAAAAGAATCGTAAACATATATAAATTATAATAAGATACTGACCTTGATATGTGAGAGATCATCCGATAATGTATACTTCAATTTCAATTTATGTGTTCCTCAATCTCTATTTTCTAATCTATTTCTTTGTATTTATTTTTTTTCACACATTTTCATGATAATTTACATTATAGAAAGTTCTTATAGATAGAAAAAAAATTGTAATCTCTTTTATAAATCAATGTCTCTATTAAACTTTTTATTTTATTTTTTATTATAATTTTTTATAATATAAATTTAATATAAATAATATATAAATATAATTTTAAAAAATAAATAAATATATATAAAAAATAAATTTCAAAAATTTTGGGGAGCCTGTCATGGATTAGGTCTGCCGTTGTATATCACTTTAAAAATTAAATGTTATTTATACTCATATATGATTAAGGTAGAAAATTCCATTAAAATTTTTCAATACTACCAATATTATTAATTATGAATTATCTTATCCATTTTAAACATACACACTTCATTAGTTAGTAGAGTTACTGGACACAAAAAGGTTTTTACATTCCTTTGATATTATTTTTTTTTACCTTTTTTTCTATTTATCTTTTATGAATATAAAATTACAATTTTGTTATGACTATTTTATATCTACAGTGAATTGTCAAAGCCTAGTTATTGATAAAAAAATATTTTTCCAAAATTTTGAATATTATTAATGTTATTATAGATTATCTTATCCATTTTTAAGGTAGACAGATACGTTATTAGAGACAAAAATCTTTGTTCTCAAACTACTTTTTAGACTTTCATTATTTTTCTTTTAAACTATTCTAACTGCCCACTACCTTTACATAGTCAATTCCTTTATTTCTTTTCAATATAGCTTTTCTTTTTATATATTTAACCTTTGAACATTTTTTTTCTTTTAATTAGACTTTTATTTTAAAAAAAATAAATTATAATGATTCCAACGTTTTACTATTGGTTGAATATCGTACCTAACCTAAGCAACTCATAACCAAGACCGCGTGATAACTAATTCCACCGACACACTTTTCAAACCAAACCATGTCACAGTCTAATGTTTTCACTGGAAACATATGAAAAAAAAAAAACACGTTTATATGACTGTTTTTGTAAAAATAAAAACTTTTAAGTTTTCAAAATTCTACAATCCAATAGTTCTACTTTATGCCAAACATTAAAATCAATTTCTTAGTGGGGACCTAAGATACTTAGATCAGTGAGAATTTGTTTATTTATAATAATAACAACTAATTAATATTATTGTATAATAGACAATAACTTCTATTTTTTTGTTTTCATCCTTTATTCTCTAATGTGATTTAATAGTGATTTATTAATTAATATAACACTATTTTTTTTGTTAATTATATTTTTCGTCTTTCAATTATTGCTAATTTTTTATTTTCATCCTCTATTTAAAGGTCGCACTATTTTAGTTTCTGACGTTTGAAATTCCATGCAATTTAAAATATCAATAACTAAAATAGTGCAAACTTTAGATAGAGGACGAAAAAAAAAATAGCAATAGTTGAGAGATAAAAAATATAATTAATTTTTTTTCTTTAAAAAAATCAATAATTTACACTAAACTAGGAGAATAAAATAAGAATAAGAAATAAAATTTATATTATCATTGTCCATTATAATGTTAATTAATTGTTATTATTACAAATAAACAAATTCTATATAATATATATATATATATATATATATATATATATATATAAACTTCTATATTTATATTAACATATTAGTATATCATTTGATGATGATGTTAATATATCTAAATTTAGAAGCTGCAGAAAATGAAATTGTGCAGCATCATTCTGAACAAATTGATGGAAACTTTACATTAGTAGTGGATACTACACATGCTTTATAATATAGTTCAAACATTTTATTTTCAACAGATTTTTTGTCTCATATATAGGAAGCTTTAACAAGTATTTAGAAAAAAAAAATCCAGTTAAAATTAGTAAAATAAAACTAAATTAGTTAATCTCATGTTTGGCAGTGTATCTATTGATTTTTTAATTAATACAAAATTATTATTAATGTTTATATTTAACTATATAGGTATATTCCTTATGGATTATACTAATATCCAAAACTGACTCATCTGGTGAATTCTGCTCGCATTGCAGATTCTTTTATGCTTCTATTTCTTAAAGAAGGTTTTTATTATAAATATTTTGAATCGAAATTTTTCATTTTATTTTATTAAAATTGACTACTGCTATTATTATAATTTTTGTTAAGATTAATTATGGGTGAAAGTTAAAATATTTTTTTATTCTAATAATATGATAGAACACATTATTCTATTTGTTCTCATTAATTTTTATTGGGTGTGAATTGGTTTTATTAAAATAGGAGTTGAAGACTCCATTTTTGTCAACTTGTTCTTGGTTGTTTTTGACTATATATCAAATTAAACCCTTAAACACGGCACAGATAAAGGCACAATTTTTATTTTTTTTTCTTTTCTCAATTTGTCATATATGACTACTATGGATGATCTGGCTTCACTTTATGTCTTATCAACAAAAATAATATAAACATAGATACATTGCACACAACTATTTAAGACATATAATATTTGATAATTCAAATTCAAATAACACAAAAAGATAATAATAATAAAATCTCAAAAGGTTAGAATTCGTCAGAAAATTCTGAAATTAGTCCATTTTAAAATTTTAGACTAATTTAGTTATTTTTTTTTAAAATACGTAAAATTAGTTATTTTAATTAAATTTTATTAAATTTATTTGACATTTTAAACACGTTTTATAATAATATTTAACTTACCATTAAAATAAAAATGAAATGTGTCAAAGAACATAAATAACTCAAATATAATCCTGAAATGCGTACCAAACATCATATAAACCTATCAAAGTTTTATTAAAAATATTAAATTCACGTATTTCGATAAATAAAGGACTAAATTGATCCAAACTTTTAAAATAAACTAATTTCAAAATTCATTGAAAATTAATGGACAAAAACATATTTAATCATAAAATTCTTAACAATGTAATGATCGATAATAATTTATAATTTAGTAAATAGTTGATAATGCAATCCACCAATCTCATAATAAATAATTTTCTAGGCTGAATCATTAAAAAAGGCTAATAATTGAGAAACAAATATTTTGTGCACAATCATATTTAGTTATGAATTTAATAGACGTCAGTGTAGTGAACAAATCACACAATTTTTCTATGATTGTTAAGATCATTATTACAAAATTAACAATTTTTCAGGAAAGTTAAATTTTTATGCACTAATTTATGCTTATCAATTAGTAGAAATTAATAAACTTACTTTATATAACATATTATGATTGTATTTCTTTATATTTTGAGTGTATGTACTATCTTTTTTTTCTTTCTAAAGTTAGTTTATGCATATAAGATAATTTGTACAACTGTTTAAATTATAAATTAACCATTGAAAAATATTATTGTCTAAATATAAAAAGTAAATTACACAGAACAAAATAATCTTATGCTGTCATCTAATCACATCTAATCACACGTTTTTGTCTATATATGTTAAATTTAAATTTGTAATAATAAGTTCATAACACATATCAATGTTTATTTATGTAAACTTTTTCCACATTAAAAACATTATTTACAAAACATCTTGCGATTGTGTTGTCCAGTTTTGACCTTTCAAAATCTTACAATGTACTGTCAAATTATTTTATATAATTTCTCTTCACATAGTTGACTAACTTCAATTACCTTATTCTTCACTTTATCTATTTATTGAGGATGTAAACAATTTTAATAAAATCATACCATAAAAAGACATGTATTCATTGTTTTATTTATGGAAATTTCAAATGATAAAATAGCAAAAACCCAATTCACTACCTCTAATCAAGGATTTTTCTTTCCATTATGATCCATAAGATTTTAACCTGATTAAAGTCTAATGTCCCCAAAATCAAGAATTTGTTAAAAGGAATTAATACCATGGATAAATATTTATTATTAAGTTAAAGTTATAAATGTTTATTTGAGTAAAAATTAGAATTAGTGTTTCTCGAAAACTTTGAATTAATTCGGTCCTTTATTTGTAAAAATATGTGGATTTAGTTTTTTAAACAAAATTTTGTTAAATTTATTTGAAATTTTAAACTCGTTTCTCAACTAACATGTATCAAGATAGTGTAAACAAACTAAAATATTATAATAAAATGGGTTTAAAACGTCAAATAAACTTAACAAAATTTAGTTAAAAAAATTAAATTTATACATTTAAATAATTGAAAGATTAAATTAGTTTAAAATTTTTAAGATGAATAATTTCAATTTTCACTTTAAATCGATATCAGCAACGTATTTAACCGTATTATTTATAATAAATCATAAATAATATTAATATTATGATGATGATGCGAAAAGAGAAGGAAAGAGGGTGGTGAGGGAAATTTCTGTGGTGATTCGTTTACAGCAGACAACGAGCATTTCCCTCTGGTGTGATCTGCACTTTAGCTGTATCTTATTGTCACAATGAGAGGAAAAAAGTTTCTGGTGTGATTGAGGTGTAACTCGTTATGGTGTGGTTCTTTACGTGTCTACTGAACATTGCTCAACGTGCCAGCCTGTTCTTTCACCTTCCTTACCTCAAATTCTTCAAATTTAACCATTCAAATGAGACACATCCAAAGAATAAAGAGAGTACAATTTATTCTTGTTCTCAAGTTTCACCCCATGATAAAAAAATCATATTTTTAAGCTATGGTTGTTACTATGAACACTATTAATACCTAGTTTAAGCCCCTCAAAGTGTCTTTCTCTGCTAAACTCTAAACTCAGAATTTATCAGAAGCTCTGAGATTTGCTTGAGAAAGCAAACAACAGAGGAAAAAGTCTCATCTGGGAATGACCCTTTTGAGTTTTTTGTTTTTTGATTTTGATACATTCTTGATGTTGAGGGAAGGTATCTCTGATTGATTGATTAGCTTCAACTGTGATTGGTGAGCGAGCATTAACCCTTTTCCCAAAATCTTATTTTTTTTTCTTCTCTTTCCCGAGAACTTACACGGAATTGAGAGAAAAAGAGAGTGATGGCACCAAATTCTGCTGTAACAACAGCTGAGAAATCCAGCACCAACAACTACACCTTGTTGCAAGTTCATGATTCTGACTCTCCCATGTTCCCAGAGAAGCAGAAAGCCACGAGCCGCAAGCAGTTCACGTGGTTTCTTCTCCTTAAACTCCACAGAGTTATGACATGTTTGTCGTGGTTGACCAATGGTCTCAAATCCACTGTTGCTTTGGTGAAGAAGCGCGTTTCACTGGCTGACATGAGCGACGAGGGTCCTAAGAGTAGAGGGAGGTTGTACAGGTTCATCAAGGTCTTTCTTGCTCTCTCAATTGGAGGCTTGGTGATAGAGATCATTGCTCATTTCAACCGATGGAACTTGCACATGATTCATCCTTGGGAGGTTCAGGGTCTGCTGCAATGGTCTTATATGGCTTGGCTCTCTTTCAGGGAAGACTATGTTGCTCCTCTTGTTCTGCTTGTTTCCAAGTTCTGCATTGTGCTCTTCTTGATTCAGTCTCTGGATCGCCTTGTTCTTTGCATCGGATGCTTCTGGATCAAGTACAAGAAGTTGAAGCCAACCATTGATGCAGATGCTTGTGATGTTGAGGACCCCTCAAACTTTCCAATGGTTCTTGTTCAGATTCCCATGTGCAATGAGAGAGAGGTAACCGAATCAATGCTTCTACTTGCTGAATATGATAAACATTTTGGTTAAGACTATGATTATGATTATGTCTGGCTTAAATTTGAAAATTAGAATATCCTTATGATTTGTACTTAAGCAAACTAGTTCAGGCTCATGATTTCCCAGTTTTACTTGAGAATCTGAATCATTATTTTTGTTGTTTTTTATGTGATTAAGGCTTATTCCCAGCCAATTGGTGCTGCTGCTCAACTTGATTGTTGTTGTTTTTTATCTGATTAAGGTTTATTCCCAATCCATTGGTGCTGTTGCTCAACTCGATTGGCCAAAAGACAGAATCTTGATTCAAGTGCTAGATGATTCGGATGATGGAAATTTACAGATGCTCATCAAAGAGGAGGTTGCTTCTTGGAAAGAGAAAGGGGTCAACATTGTGTACAGGCACAGATTGATTAGAACTGGGTATAAAGCTGGGAATCTTAAGTCTGCAATGTCATGTGACTATGTTAAAGACTACGAATTTGTGGCAATTTTTGATGCAGATTTTCAGCCCAATCCTGATTTCCTCAAACTAACCATTCCACATTTCAAGGTAGGCACTGATGATACTTTAACCCTCATAAGGACAAAGGAAAAAAGTGTTCTAGGTATGGTCTAAAGTGTAAACAAGTGATAAATTAATTCATGATTCATTTTTTCAGGGAAAACCTGACTTGGGGCTGGTCCAGGCTAGATGGTCCTTTGTGAACAAAGATGAGAATCTACTGACAAGGCTCCAGAACATTAACCTGTGCTTTCACTTTGAGGTGGAACAACAGGTTAATGGCTATTTCTTGAATTTCTTTGGGTTCAATGGAACAGCTGGAGTTTGGAGGATAAAGGCTTTGGAGGAATCAGGAGGGTGGTTGGAGAGGACCACAGTTGAAGACATGGACATAGCTGTCCGAGCTCATCTGAATGGATGGAAGTTTATCTTCCTTAATGATGTCAAAGTTCTATGTGAATTACCAGAGTCTTATGAAGCTTATAAGAAACAACAACATCGTTGGCACTCTGGTCCAATGCAGCTTTTCAGACTGTGCCTTCCTGCAATATTAACTTCCAAGGTATTCTTACTTTTCCCTTCTTTTTCAAGACTTTAATTTCTATTGAACATTTGTGTAAAAATTATACTGTCAGACCAGTGACGGATCTCAGACCAGTGACGGATCTAAGACCCTAAGTCAATGAAGCAAGTCAAATAGTATATTTGTACACTCTCAATTACACACAGATCTATCATAGAACAGCGGGGGCTCAAGGGCTCAAATATATAAGACTAGGAGGGACAAAATAAAATTTGTTAGATACTTAGTACTAATTTTAACAAAACCAGGGTTGCACCTGCACCACACTCTCGTGTACACATAGGTCTGTCACTGTGTCATTAGCATGACTTTTGAAGTAGCTATATGAAAAATAAACAAACGTATCATATATGATTGATTGTAATTGGATGATGAGAGTGAAAAAATAAGTGCCTACACTATTTACTCAATGTTTATATATCATATGTTCGTAATTCTGAGTTCTTATTTGATTTTGTTCTATGCAGATATCAGTCTGGAAGAAGTCTAATTTGATATTTCTGTTCTTCCTATTGAGGAAACTTATACTTCCCTTCTACTCATTCACCTTGTTTTGCATCATACTACCCTTGACTATGTTCATCCCTGAGTCTGAACTACCCCTTTGGGTGATATGTTATGTCCCCATTTTCATGTCTTTCTTGAACATCCTTCCAGCCCCAAAATCTGTCCCTTTCCTAGTTCCTTATCTTCTGTTTGAGAACACCATGTCAGTCACAAAGTTCAATGCCATGATTTCTGGACTTTTCCAGCTAGGAAGTGCCTATGAGTGGGTAGTGACAAAGAAGACAGGGAGATCCTCTGAGTCAGATTTGTTAGCCTTGGCTGAGAGAGAATCAAAGTCTTCAAATGAAGAAAAGATTCTCAGAAGACACTCAGAGTCTGGCTTGGAACTGTTAGGAAAACTCAAGCAATCAGAAGAAGTCCCTTCAAAGAAAAAAAGAAACAGACTCTACAGGAAGGAGCTTGCACTTGCACTTCTTTTGCTCACAGCATCTGCAAGAAGCCTTATGTCAGCACATGGTGTTCACTTCTACTTTTTGCTCTTCCAAGGATTGTCATTTCTCGTAATGGGTTTGGACTTGATCGGTGAACAAGTTAGCTGAATGAAACAAAGATTGCAAATTTTTTTCACTTGTGTTTTACATCAATACTTGGTTGAGTCCAGATTTCAGTTGAAGTTGTTCTTCAAGACACAATCGTAAGATTACATAGCAGCTGCCAAGAAATGAGATATAGAGTAAAGTTGATTGTTCCATATAAAGAACAATAATAAGCATTGAGGATCATGATATCATAGACAAACAAAATTAAATTTTTTTATTTCTTTTCCCAAGACTTTGTCAGGGAGTGGTGATTTATTGGCTTGTTGTGGATTTTCACTTATGTAAAGCTTTAGGATCATTGAGAGAATCTTGTTGGAACATAACTGTATTTATTATCTTTCAGAACAGATTGTGGAATGAGTAACATTTTCTCTCCATTGCATCTGTTATTATTAACAGTGTACATTAAACTCCCACCTTTTTGCAAATTGTGTTCTGAAATATAATCTGTTATTGATAACATGAAGTACATTCTTTGAAGTTAATTACACTTTTTAGGTGATGTCATTGTAAAGAACATAATCAACCTTGATAAAGAAAATTTTATCAAATGATACACTTCTTTTTAGATTATGTGTGATGAATAGATTCTAGGAAAGTTTATCCAATAATACATTTCGAACTTGGTGTTTCTAAAAGTTTATAATAATTATTTTAATAATGGTTTATACATTACGTAATTCAAAACTAACAATGAACTTTCAAAATTATATTTTAAATATTAGATTATATAAGGAGCTTTATAAATCGGAATATATTTTAGATTATGTAATTTAAAGTTGTATTTCTTGTTTTGTACTATACCATCTTAAATATAATTTGATTAAAACTTGTAATTTATAACTATATTTTAAAGTTACATGATTTATAATTTATTTTGGAATTGATTATTATTTTTTATATAAGAAAGTAAGGAGTGGAGAGAGAAAATGTCAAGTTCAACTTGTCTTCAAAATTAAACCAAGTTTAGGGTTTTTCTTTTTGTTAAAAAAAAAAATTCAATATTGGGCTTAAAATCTTGATTGATATGGGCTTATAGATCCAGTAGGAGTCCACTAGAAGTTAACACTTAAATGGGCCTTAATGTACAATTGGGTCTTACGTTTTTGTTCCGAACACCTACACTGTGCTACGCATGACATAGTACATGGTTGATCACTAGAACTTTTTGGTTGACATGGTTTCTCACTCTGTCGCTGTTACTCAACATAACGTCACGTCAAAATAAAAAAAAACAGGAAGTTCGAAATTGTGCCTTTTCAAATTCTTGGTAATTTGGAAGTGGTTCATTCTGCAACTGGGTTTCTTTGTTCACTGTATAATGTTTTGCTTCAAATTTTGGGGTTATCTGTTCGCACGATGTTTTTTTTTCTCTGCTAAAAATCATACCTTTGTGAATGTGAATAGTTGCAGTGTTGTTGCAATGTCCGAGGAGGAGAAAGATGCTTTCTATGTTGTAAAGAAAGGGGACGTTGTTGGCATTTACAAGTCTTTGAGTGACATCCAACAGTTACTTACGTCTTCTGTATGTCATCTCCCCACCTTGTTACTTTCTTTCATGTTGCATTGTTTTCGTCTTTGGTATTTTTCTGCATTTGGGTAGGGGCGCATTTCTAAGCCTCTGTGTTTTGTAGTTTGGAAATTTAGGCTTTGAATTATTATTGATTCTAAGAACTGTTATCTGTTTTCTAAAATTTGTTTGTCTCTTGAGTACATTTTTGTTTCCTAAAAGTTTTATTTTCTTGTTGGATAGAGCACTTGAAGAAAGTAGTTCAGGAGGATGAGAAAACTTGGCTTTTTTTTTTTTTTGTTTAACAGTGGTTTTAGAAACAATTTTCATAACTTCATAGGTTTTGGATTAGAAATTGATTGTTGACTTGAGTGGAATTGTTTTATGGAGTAGTTTTTAAATCAGTAGTTAGAAGAGAATCAAACAAGGCCTAATTCTTTACGCTGAATATGCATTATATTTCTGGGTTTGGTTTTTTATTTCTTGAGTTCCAGCAAGTTTTTGTTTTTTATTTTTATGTTTTGATTACTATAGAAGTTGGGGGTATTCTTATTTGAGTATTTGCGTTCTCCATGCAGGTATCTAGTGACTCTCTAAGTATTTACAAAGGGTATTCTTTACCTCAGGAAACTGAGGAATACCTTGCTGCACATGGGCTTAAGGGAGCCCCGTATTCTATTAGTGCTGCTGATGTGAATGAGGGGCTATTTGGAAGCCTTCTTGCTTGTCCTTATCAGGTTTCAGGAACCCTTCTTATTTCCGTTGTTCTGTAATACTCGAAAATTTTCCTTGTGTATGGGGTGAAAACCATTTTTTGTGATATTGTTAACTTGAACTTTTTGTTGAAACTTTTATTTCGTTGCATTTTATGTTGGATGGTAATTTTGTCATGAATTCATTTTTTTAACTGTAGAGTTTAAGGACTTCTAAAGGTTTTTTAAGGTCATGTTTTTTACTAGGTAGTTAAACTTGAGGTTGTATCACGAATAGTATATTTTACTTTGGATTTCGTAGGGAGAAGAAGAGATGTACACTAGAGGTTATGAGTTTCTTAATTTTACATTTAATTGGGTACCCAATGGATGTTTGTAAGTAACAAGTGCCTTAATTGGGTTTTATTTTAATCAACTAAAAATCAAGGGTATTTTTTCTGTACTATTCACCTTCTTGGTTTAATGCGTTTCAATTAAAATAAAATGCAATTAAGACTCTTGTAACTTACAAACATCTCTACTCTCCATGTAGCTTGCATTGTGTGCAAGTGCATCTTTTCACCCAAATCCAATTAAATGTAAACTTAAGAATTTATGATTTGTGTTACGATTTTATGATTTTGTTAACCTCTCGGAATCCTACTCATAATTTTGATTTTAACTACTTTATTTTGATTTTAACTACCTTGGTTGCAATTGAAAAAAGTTTGACTTCAAGAGGAGATGGGCTTTTTTTGCAGGATCCATATTCTGCTGGAGGAAGAACTTTTGACATGAGTTCCTCATCAAGGAACTTGCGAGGAGCTATTCAGCCTGACACTGGCGTAAGTTATCAACGATTCCACATCCTTGAACAGGAAATTGCACTTAAATTCCTCAAGAAACGCTATAGATTTAAGTGAAGCACATATTTGGAGCTAGGATTGAAAATGGGTTAAGTCAAACTGAACTTAGCACAGCTCAACTCAATAAGATTTGGTTTGATTCAAACTCGAGTTGAGTTTTATAAGAACCAAGTTTTTCAACTCAAGTTGGGTTTACTTAAGTTCATGAACTATTTGGTTAGGTCCACCAATTTGTAAAACTTGCACTTTTTGTGCAAAAATGGCAGTTGAAACTGAAATGACTTTGTTTGGTTAGGGACTATCATAACCAGTGCTTACAATGTCAAGGACTGGAGTTGGGAATTACTTACATAAATATCATAATGTTTACTTATGTACTCTTTTAAAAATTTAACATATGGTTGCTAGTTATCATAATGTTTGCTAGTTAGTCATGAACCAGACAAATTTGAATAGTATTTTGCTCAAGTTTAGTTAATTTAACTAATGAGCTTAATTTAACTAGTTCTTTTCCTTTCTTGTGCAGAAGCTAGCTGGATCATCTTCATTCCGAACAAATTCACAGTCAGATCATGCACTAGGTGGATCCCAAGCAAAGTTGTCTACTTCTGTAAGCCTGTTTGATTATGTTTTGCATTGCTAATTGCTAATATTGGCATTCACACTCTACATCATCATAGAAGTGCCTGTACATACTATACTTTACAAATGTCCACACAATTTATACTTTACTTGGTAATGTGTTTTGTAATTGGTGACTATTTCAGCTTCATAGCAATTCTTTGATTTTATTTCTTTCTAATTTATCTGCAAGTGATAATAAATATGTATGTTCTTGTAGTTATAAGATTGAAACATACTTAAGTTTTTGCTGTTTTATTTAACTCCTTTTCAGGCATTCATAGGCTTCTTAATTTATTGTTCATGCTACTCTAAAATTTCAAGCATTCTATACTATCATTAATTCATGCATGCCTGAAAGTAACGATCTTGTAACTATACAGTGACGATGAAATCTTGCTTGTCTTTTGTAGCTTTCGTGCACCCTTCATTTTGATGGTGCTTCCAAAGGAAATCCTGGACCAGCTGGTGCAGGAGCTGTACTGCGTGATGGGAACAAGGTCTCTACTATCTGCGAAAATTCTTGTGGTTATTTGTTATACTTTTTTACAGAATATAGCTAACTATTAGGTCTCTGCTTAGGTCTATCGATTGCGTGAAGGAGTGGGAACTCAAACAAATAATGTTGCTGAATATCGAAGTTTAATACTAGGATTGAAATGTGCCCTTAAGAAAGGATATAAGCACATTGTTGTCCAAGGAGACTCTCTTCTTGTCTGCAACCAGGTTTGTTATATTTTTAGTACTTGTCAAAATTTCCCCTTTTGTTCTCTACCACGTTATCCTGTGTTTCAGTACTGAAATAGCGTCTGGATGGTGATAAAAGAAAATTACTTTAACTATTAAATAAATATCTTGCACACACATTTGAAATTTGAAGTAACAAGTATAGTTCCTAACAATGAAAGGTTCTTTGGATTCATGAAGTCATTCCTTCCTAATGGTCTGATAATTGAGTTGAATTGGGATTTACCAACAATTGCTCTTTAGTTTATATACATTTCGTGACCAGTTCACCTTCTTATACGATTGACTTTGCAACAGATTCAAGGTTTATGGAAAATCAAACACCCGAATATGGCTTCCTTGTGCAGTGAGGCCAAGGAGTTGAAGAATAAGTTTCTTTCATTCAAGATCAGTCATGTTCTTAGGGTAGTACTTTATCATGTGCTGTATATTTAGAATTTACTTGCAACTTTACAAGTTAGAAACTTATTCTTCAATTGATGTTTTAGGAATATAACTCTGAAGCTGATGCTCAAGCAAACCAGGCCATAAATCTCAAAGGTTAGTCTCAAGGCTCTTCCCTGTAAAACTTTAAAGTTTTGCTATAAGGTAGAATAAACCATTAACCTCTTACTTAGCCTTGTATAAATTTTATTTTTGTGTCTGGTTCCTAAACTTTGCAGCTGGTGAAGTTCAAGAAGATTGCCAATTGCTTTAATTGCGTTCTAGCTGTTGGTGACCTTTTTCTGTACAGAGGCAATGTCTTAGGTACAGTGGACTTGGGAAACTGCATGCCACTGATGAAGTACTGTTGGAAATTTTGTTGGTCAATGTGCTATGACATGATTCAGCTTCTGTTTGTTTTTTAAGATGGATTTGAGAAACTGGATTTGTGTGAATTTTAAAGGAAAAGAGAAGTGAATGTGAAATTGCTTAAGATGGTGTTGCCTCATATAATGTAATAAAGTCTTGTAAGTAAATTTTTGCGTTTTTTGTGTTTGAGTCTGATTATTTTCTGTCTTAATTCACTTGTTATATTGAAATTAGGTAGGATCATTTGAGTAATTGAAAACTTAAATAGTGTTATATTGAGATCAGGTAGGATCATAGAGATAATTGTTCAGTACTACTACTTAAAATTCTTTAGAGTATTAAAATATAAGTGGTTTATAATTTTATTTAAGGTTCAACTATATTTTCAGTTTCTGAAATTTGGAATGAATCCATCTTTCGAAAGTTAAAATAATCTTAATTTCTTAAATTTGAAAGAAATGTGTTTTTAATTTATTAATATTAAATTTGAGAGATTAAATTGTTTTTTAAAACCATTGTAGACCTCAAACAGTCAATTTAAAAGATTTTTTCTTAATTTAAGAGACTAAAATATTCTATAAAACAATGGGAAACCAAAATCAGATTCATTTTCAGATTTTATGAAGTAAAAACATAATAAGTTTTATAACCATATGAATTATTAAATTGATCCGACATTTTTTCTTTCATTCTCGACATTATTATCTACAAGCAACCATATTTTCTTTTTCTTTTTCTTTTTCTTTCTTCTACCAATAAATCTAATTTGGATTCATAAACGACGGTATCGAAAAAGTTGGGCTAAAAAGTTAAAATTTAAACCATAATTGAAAACTACTGGTTTTTAAGATTTCGTTACTTAAATTTTTTCTTTTTTAAAGATTATATTTTTTGTTTCTTCAAATATTGGTTTCTGAAAATAAAAATCTGAGTAAATAAAATACAGAAACTAATGAAAAATGTGAAGAAAAAAAATTTAGGTGAGTAAACATTATTGATGTTAAAATATTTATAAATGTATAAAAAATAAAAAAACATTAAACAATTATTAGTTTTTTTATGTGTTGTAATACAAGGTTGTTTTCTGGTTTGGATAAATAGATAGATATAGATAGGGTGCGAAATAAGAACAGGAACTTCTCTTTTCTGAGACTGTGTTTGAAAATGGCGACACTGTTCTCATCTTTCTCTCTGCACTCCATTCGCCCCTCTTCTTCAACACTCCCTTCTTCTTCATCTTCTTCTCCCTCCTTTGTCTTTTGCAGCTTCCCCTTGCGCACTCGCAGTTCGTCTCTGAAGGCACGAACGATTAAGAAGCGCGTGGTGAAGGCAGTGGAAGAAGAAACCCAGCAAGAAGAACTCAACGCTGATGAGAGTGAAGAACCATCATCCTCGGAACAGCAACCTGTTGTGGTTCCAGTTTCCCCATCAGACACTCTCACCATGTTCTTTCAGGTACAACAATGTGTTTTTGTCAATGTGGCTTTGGATTGAAGTTTTCATGAATTTTGCTCACTTACCCAAGTCACAAATTTTGATCTTTTTTCAACCCAATGACTCGATCAGTGTCATTTTCCTGCAATTGGGGTGTTAAAATTATAAGGGGATTGCATCAAATTTGAACATGGATAGGACAAGCTGTGTCTTTGCAAATCTAGACTGGACCAAGTCGTGTAAATTAGAATAAATAACCACACTAATCTCATATAGCGTGAAAAGAACCAAACTTTATGAAAGATATAACATCATTGTGTTAGTCCCAACAAATGAAGATTAGTACTTAAGACGTTGATATATGCATTTCTTTGTTCAAATTAGTCCGAGTTAACAGTCAATGAAGTGAAATATATATTTAAGGATCAGTAGGGAGGGTAATTTCCATGTCCTAAGAGTGTTGGAAGGCAAGAATTGATTTAACCACTCACTTATTTTAGTTGGTTTCATTTTGTCTCTTCATTCACAGAAGGAACCCTAGTTTTGACTTGAAAATGTTTTTATAATGGTTAAACAACCTTGGTTGTACTTATTATATAAGCAGTTTCTATAATAACTCATTTGCTGCAATGATATTTTCGATTCAAGTTGCTTAACTTTAAAACCAGCATAAGCTCCTGGATCAGAGTTGTTCCAACGTGTTTGACACAATATCATTCAAAGCGTAGATTGATGGTTATTCAATAACTAACCTTAGTGCCCTCCCATCTCGGGCCAATGAACTAAGGCCTAAAATATTTCTCACACTAATCAACATTTTAGCTGTCGAAATCTATAACAGATTAGATATCATAGCTTTAAGTCGTAGTTTCTAGTGTTTTAGAATTATTTTTTCCCCTTAAAAAGTTGTGCAATTGGATCTTAAAGTAGATACATTTTCTGTTTGTAATTGTATCACTTTTCTTGAGACTGACTGTGTACTTTATGCATATATTAAGGCAGAGGGAACATTGAGTGAATCAGCTATTCCTGCTTTAACCAAAGCTTTAGAGGTATCTCTATGATCTTTTGAATCTTTTATTTTTCTCAATTGCTTCAATGTGAGTGTAAACTTGATGTAAATAACTTTGGTGACGTGTATCTTCATATGTTTTCCCATGCTGTTATTTTTCCATTGGTTCCTTAATGAACATAGCAGCAACAATTCCTATGATTCATGTCCTTGTTTTATTAAAATCATTCCTCTGAAACATATCATGTCATTGTCTCTGGGAAACTTTTCTTGTTATCCTTAACACTTGGTTATCATGGTTTCACTGTACATTAGGACACAGAAGGTGTTACTGATTTGAAGGTTCAGCTTTCTGAGGGACTTGCAATTTTAGAGGTATGCTTCAAGCACTTCAATGGAATTGTCAATTGCCACAAAGCTTAATTTTTTAAAGGATGAACTCCAACATGAGTTAAACTAATTTTCTTACAGGCTTGGTTGGCACCATAATAGAATTGAAAATTTGAAAATAGTAATGCCAGAGTTGAATTGTTGAGACACATCCTATTCCTGAATCCTAATACCTTGCCATTAAGCATTTTTTTTTTTTTTTGTAGAATATGTCAATCTATTAAGTAAACATCCTTGAATGAGTTTAGTTTTTGTGCAATGTCATTAATGGCTTTGTGTTATGGTTCAGTTGAAGAAACAGACAACTGTTCAAGCTACAGGTGTGGCTTCTGGTCTGGTAGAAACCATACAAGGTTCAGGCTTTAAATTGCAGACATTAAATCTTAGTTTTGAAGATGAAGAAGTTGCAGTTGCCTAGACTAAATGTGTTGGTGTAATAGCAATAGTTTCAGGGAATTTTTTTTAGGGAAGTCATCTGTTCACACTTACCTGAGTAGAGCTTCCAACAAACATTTTGGTTTGTATAGATCTGACTATTGTTGTTGGTTAACTTTCCTCTTCGTCCTTATTATTATTGTTGTTGCATTGCAACATGTTATCTTCTTGTCAGAAGAAACACCGAGAAAATTTGATACCAATGAGTTATGATACTATCTTTGTTAGTTGTAATTATTATTTTCTTAAAAGTGAAAGATTTCTTCTTAATGAAATCCTGTGGAAGTGAGATTAGGAATCTCCACGCACACACTTTTAGAACAGAAAAGTTAAAAAAGAAAAAGTTAAATATATTCATAGTTCCTAAATTTGGTTTAGAATATACTTCTTTTAACTCAATTTTTTTTACGTATTAAATAGCATTTTAAATTGTATATATCTATTTTTTCCATTGCAATTATTGTTTTTAGTTATTGTTATTGTCTGTTGGCAATCACAATGTATTGGCATAGATGAGTTTAGTTTCTTTCCTAGTGGAATGTTTGCTAAAAAGCTTTTCAACCACTCAATCTCACTATTAGTCATTTCGACAGCAACAAACTCAATTCTTATTGTTGATCTTGTAATAATTGTTTGTTTGGTTGATCTCTATGTAATCACACCATTCCAAGTGTGAATACATAATCACTAGTGAATTTTGTCTTTTATGAATCAGAGATCCAATTAGCATCATCATATCCTTCTAGTATAGTAGGAAATCCTCTATATTTAATGGTATAATCCATTAAACTTCTTAGGTATTTCATAAGTCTTGCAACTGCATCCCAATGCTCTTAATTTGGGCTTTGAGTGTACATATGCAATAAGTTCCCAATTATCTAGGTATACTAAGATTGAGAAATAAACTATCCTCTATTTTTCTTTAATTTAGAGTTAGCATCATAAGGGGTACTCATAATATTCAAACTTCTTAAGAAGTTTCTCAATGTATTGTTCTTGGGGTAGTAATATACTATCTCCTTTCCTTATGATTATAACACCTAAAATCACATTGACTTCACTTATCTCTTTCATTTCAAATTTAGATCCTAGAAACAATTTAGTTATAGAATATATTAATGCATGTACCAAATATTAGCATGACATACAAACATATAATGCCACAATCACAAATTTTACATTTAGAGTATACACATTTTTCAGCATCATTAGGTGAAAAACCATCACAAAGTAAGACACTTTCTAGTTTTTCATGCTACTGTTTTGGTGCTTGTTTCAACCTGTACAAAATTTTTGAAAGTTTGCACATTTTATTTTCTTGACCAGGAACAACACACTCTTGAGGTTGAGTCATATAAATTTCTCCCTCTAATTCACCATCTAAAAATGCGGTTGTAACATCCATCTGATGTATAGAGCTAACAATACTCAAATAGAGGAAATCCTAGTCATAGGGGCACCTTTAGAACTTTTAGTGAAAACTAAAATTAGTTTCTCTTTAAAATTTTGTCCTAATCTAGTTTCAAATTTAGAAATGTATAAATTTGATCTTTTTAATCAAATTTTGTTAAATTTAATTGATATTTCAAATGCATTTAATGATATAAGTCAATGTTATTTATCCTATTTGACATCATTCATTTCATATTAATCACAAAAATGTATTTAAAATATTAAATAAATTTAACAAAATTTAATTAAAAAAATATATTTACGTACCTCTAAATATTTGCAAGTTTCGGCTAATTTAAAATTTCACTCAAACTAACTATATTTAGTTCAAAAATAAACTAGTTGTTCTACTATATTTTATTTTCCACACCGGAAAGAATCATGACTATTCTTAACTTTAAAAATTGATCGTACAATACTCATTACTGTAACCATTCTGCTGTGATTTAATTGTATCCACAACAAATTTCATTTAATGCATTAACTGCAGTGCTGTAAAGACCACTCTTGGTCCAGTGATAAATATGCAAGTAGTACTGGGACATTATATTCTATAAATAAATGTCAGTAATTTAACTTTTTATATTAATTAAAATTACAAAATTATGTGGTTCTTATTCTCGAGTTTAATTGTTAAAAAAGTAGTAATAGTTAAAAAAAAAAAAAATTTCCCTTCAAAACGTGAGTTTGACTTTAACAATTTTCTGTTCGATGTTAATATAAATGTGTGATATAATTTGAGAAATGATGATTAAATTTATATTATCTTTATAAGCTTTAATTCAATTTTGTATGGGTTAGTTTTTGTTTTTCCGTTGAAGGAAGATAGTAGTGTTTAAGTTGAGAGATGATAAAAATAAATATAGATGGTGTGGTTAGTAAACAATTTGGACCTTGAAGAGGTGGGTTAGAGATTTAAATAGATTCCAAACAAATGGGGGTAGACATAGTAAGAGCATGAGGTGCTCTTAGTAAATTGAAATTGTAAGTTTTCTTCTATTATGTCTTTTTGTTCTATTTTTTTTTTCTCGTTTCTCTTTATTAAAAAACTCATTATTTTTGGTTCTATGTTAGGAGAGTCGAATAGCTACCGAAGAGAAAATTTAGAGGGTCAACTTTAAGAATGGTTATAGGTATATTTTTTTTATTAGTTTTTCTACCCGTACAATAAACAATGAGTGATATATAATGATATTTATGATGAAAAAATGACGTATTTTTAATTTGTGAAGTGTATGATGTATAAAAATATTGTGTCATCCATGTTATGTAATCAATGGACAACATAATCAAAAAGAAATTAGTGTTTACAAAAATATGATAAACATTGAATACCATTTTGATTGGTGGACAAAAGGTATTTCATCCCTCATAACGTGTAATTTGAATAAGACAACCACCATGATTAGGATGATATGTAATTTTCATCATTGTAGTTAATTTCAGTAAATTTATCTATATTTGAACAATTGAATAAGTTGAAATAAGAATCACAAATATTGACTAACATACTTAGAATATCTTTTTTGTTAAAGAGTTTCAAAAATTTCTTTGTAGACAACGTTTTTAGTTTTTTTTTTCTCGCTTCTCTCTATAAAAAACAAACTCACTATTTTTCATTCTATGTTAGTAGAGTCAAGTAACAAGTGAAGAAAAAATTTAGAGGACCAACTTTAAGAATGGTTTAAGGTGTCTCTTTAAAATGTCTATTTCTCCTTTTTAAGTTAAAGAATAACTTACAATTTTGAAGATGTAGTAAGGTGAGGATCAAGTATGACTATTTAGATTCTTGATTAAGGTAAATAGTTCATTTCCTGCTTGGTGTTTTGCAAAAGGGAGATATTGTTGGTGTAAAGTTTGATATTTGGAGACTTAGTGAAATCTTAGTTGAATCTTTTAAAATTTATAAAGAAGAGTTGTTAAGTAAACACATTATCTCTAGATAAGGAAAGTTAACATTAGTATTAATTAATTGAATGATTATTTAGATGTGTGGTGTGGCTATTGAATTTATATGCACTTAGTAACTTATATGTTAATCTTTGCATATAAAAGGTTGGAATGATGTAAAGGATATACAATATTGTTTATTGGTATAATCTTATTACCAATATAATTGAAATTTTTTAAATCATAAGTGTTAAATGATAAGTCGCATTCTTCATTGTTTGTGATATATGCTTTCTAAGTTGATATTACTTAAGCAATAACATATCACTTAAGTGACACTCAAACAACGAGTTATGATTACATGCACCACTCACTCTTTCTCAAACATCGTCACATATGCTCAAATGATGACTTGAAGCTCAAGAGAAATTGAGACAATTCTCTCTCATTAGTGTAAATGATGCTCAAGCATTTAGTCTTGACAGTGATGTATGACTTTCTGAAACATATGAGAACATAGAGTTACATGTCAATGCTCAAACAATATCATGATCGCTAAAACATTAGTGAACAATGCATCTTTTGCTTTTGAAACTTGCTGTGTATGATGAAACAAGTGCATCGTTCAAATGTTACAAGGACGTTCACGCGATGAGTAATTAAGTGAAGAGTGAGCGTATGAGTAAAAAAAAACAAAATCAATCTTATTTCTTAGAGTTGTATCCCTTAAATAACATAGGAATGACAATGAAGGAGTTTTATGGACTATTTTAGTTACAATCCATATTTTAAAATATCTAAATATATTTTTGTAAACGAATATATTTATAACAATTAAATAATACATTATAATATAACGTATTTCAGTTTATTTTTTATTACTACCCAACAATATTTGATTAATCTATTATCTTAATTTGCTGGTTCATACAAATTCAAGTTTTGTAATTATATTCATTTCAACCGGTGTATTATATTTTGTTAAATGATAAATTTCTCTTGAACAATTGTGTATTCATAACAAACTTTCATTTACTCCATCTATGTCCCCCTTCCAAAACATTAAGTTCAACAAATTTCATTTTTATGTTTTTATTAATGAATACAAACATTTATATACATGAAAAAGAAATAAATCCACCTTTAGTTACCCTTATTTGTTACAATGAATAATGAGTAGTTAATTTCACTTGACATTCTAATATTATTGTGAGGAAAAAGACGAGATGAGAAGCGATAAAGCATCACTCAAAAGTGATTTTGGAAAAGTTGAGTTAAAATAACATTATTTGCAATGAATTAGGTTTCATAAACACCAAATTATGCTAAAAAAAATGGCCCCTAGGTTTGACTTGTCTAACAATTGGGGTCATGTTCCTTTTATTCATAGACACCAAACTTTTTATGAAATAAAATTGTGTCTGCAAACTTGCTTTGGATCATGGTCTGCATGGACCCATGTGAGACCTTCACCATAATACAACAAATTCTAACACATCTCAATCAGTTCACACACACCTTCCTCAATGTTATAAGTTTTTCTACATCATTTGAACAATTAAAAATACAATTATAATAATACATGTTTGATTCAATATTAACTGACAAACATGTTTAAAACATCAAATAAACTTTAAAAAAATTGGTTTAAAGGACTAAATCTACGTATTTCTAAAAACAAAAGATTAAATTGGTTTAAAATTTTTAAGAGGGACTAATTTTAATTTTCACTAAAAGTTGAAGGACCAATAAGATATTTAACTCTATTATTTTTAAAGAATAGTAATGATAATTATTATTAGGGTTAAAGATAGATTTAATTACTGAGATGGTACCCACTTTGATAGAGGTGTGTCAATCTGGTACCCATTTTTAAAAAAGTGTTAACAACTTTAGTCAACTACACTTTTTCAAAAATTAAGATACAATTGACACTTTTTTAAAACTGAATAACAAATTAAGACACATTTACTAAAATGGGTATAATCTGAATAATTAAACTTTACTTAAAAAAAATTATGATGATGAGTAGATGGTGAAGGGGAGTATGGCCCAATGAAATGAAAGTGAAGATTTGGTAATGTGGTTGTGATGTCCCATCATGGAAGTGCTAGGTTGGCAATGGGTCTTCCAACAAGGACTTACTGAAAAAGGAAGATAAATAAATAGCTCCATTTTTTGGACATGTGTTATGTTTTACAATATACTGTTAATAATAATATTCTTTCATCATAACCTTCGGAATCCTATGGTAACCTTCTCCACGTGCCAACCACTCTCGCACAAAACAAATCAAAATAAATAAAAATAAAAATCCCCATTGTCTATCGAAAACAATTTAATTGTAATTTACTCCTATATGCTATCACCTCGTAATAAAGATAAGATTTTTTTTTGCCTTCAATTTTAATATATGGTTAGTTTTTATTTCAAGTATTCAAAAAAATTATAGATTTCTAGTTGAAGTATCCGAAAGAAATTTATCTGTATTTTATTTTTATTCATATCAGTTTTGAGTGTTAACTGATATTTTCAAAGAGAGATTCAAATCCATGAATTACATTTTATTTTTGGAATTGCATAGAATTACCCTTTTGATATGATAGTGTTTTATTATCTTAAAATGATGCCAAATAAATATGTAGTGGAAGGTGAAGGAAAATAGTAGAAGATAAATTCAATTCAAAATGAAGGATAAATTAAATTTTGATAAGTAATACTTTCAAATAACATTAACATCAAGAAGAAACCAAATTAGTTTTATTTAATAAATATTATAATTCAATTGAGATTAATATATATATATATATATATATATATATATATATATATATATATATATATATATAGGAACCAAAATTAAATTATAGATATAAATGTATGGATTAATTCGTAATTAAATTTAATTTTTTTAATATTTTAAGAATATTGTTCGTCAAAACTTGTTAGATACTAATCTAACTTGATGGAAATAAAAATAAGGTTAAACAAAATTGAGTTGAAGTAGTATTTGAATAAAGTTTTGCTCCATGGTAAATTAACCTGTTCAATAAATAAACAAAAACTAATTACATATTATTTGATCTTAAATAGTGTACAATTCTTATTTTGTCTAAATTAGTTGTAGAAAATAAGTGTAGAAGTGAGATGTAGTTGAAAATGTAGGATATATAATTAAGAAACATTAAAATATGAACCCTAAATTTGACTGCAAAAAACATGTCGACCATTCCCATTGAGAATTTGTTGGACAGTGCACGTGATGTCACATGCCCTACTTCCAACGTTTGGTGATGTTACACCCTTACTCTACAAGATTAAGTAACATGTTTCACAACCACCGTATCTAGTGATAGATACATGTGTTTCACTCGTATTTATTTACCATTTTCCTAACAATTAATAAAATAAATAATTTTTTTTCTGAACCCTTTCCTCCTTCAGAATTACTATATTAAAAGTTTAAGTTAAACATAATATACATTATTCTAAAGTATGTAAGAGAAATGTTAGAAATATATTTGTATCTGGATTGGTTTAATACAATATCTTTCATTATTTAATTTTTCCAAAATCGCAATTTTGGAGTCTCATAACTTATTTAACGAGGCTCTCTTCTATTTTTGTCCTTTTTATTTAATTTTAATCAATAAAATATCCTGGTACATTTTCTACATCTTCACACTTTCTACTATCTTGATTTTATGCCTTTTTTATGTAAAAAGAAACAAGAAAAAGAAGACTTTTATGCCTTTTCCACTGCAACTTTCGTGTTTGCGGTAAAATAAAAACAAAGGGTTGATATTTTCATAAGAAATAGACAATGGAGAAAAGGTTGATTTTTCTTTTTCATATATGATAAAAGGTATGATAGTTTAGTTTCTTATTCATTACTTGAAAATTAAAAATTTTGGTGCAATTTTCACGAACTTTTTCTCTTCTATCTCTCTTCCTGTAATTCGAATTTATTTATTTATTATTATCTGGTTATTTAAAATTGAATATCTCGTTATCTGCTTATTAGTTATTGATTTTGTTTATAATAGTTATTTATTAAAATAATATCATTTTTCAAACTAATTTAAATAAATTCTTAAACCATTTAATCTTTCTCGTCATATCTTCTTTAACTTTAAGAGACTTTCATTACAGGTTAAAAATAGATTTTGAGTCTAATTCAATTCCACTTATATACTATGAAATGGTTTTATCGTCAAGATATATACATCTCCTTTAATTTTAAGAGACTTTCATCACAGGTTAAAAGTAGATTTTGAGTCTAATTCAACTTCACCTATATACTATGAAATGGCCTTATCGTCATGATATATACGTCTCATACATGAATTTAGAGTTGAGTTTTAAATTTAGTTAACCTCACAAAACTGGCTTGTAAGGTAAGATTTATATACTATGAAATTTCACTTATATACTATGAAATTGTTTTATTTCTAGTTTATGTGGATCTTATCTGTGATCAATATGGACTTCCAATACCGCATTTTATCATTTTAAAAATATTCTTTAAATTTTACCTCATAAAATCCGTTATAACTTTTTTATTTTCACTGCAACCTTTTATAACTTAACAAATTAATTAATTATAAATAAGTATAGTTAACTCCGATGATAATTTATTCATATTAAATTTAAGACTTTAACCAACATTGTAATTGGACATATATCTACAAATTAATATCCACAAATCGGACATATATCTACAAATTAAATATTATATATTATAAATTTAGTTGAATTATTAATTTTTTTAAAGCAGGGATGAAAAACATTCTTTTTTTTTACTGAAAAAGTAGGCATTGATAATAAAAAGACAAATGTGTCAACTTACGTGTCTTTTACTTCAAGTTTACAGCTTGTACGTAATAATAGCATGGATAGAATTTAAACACAATAACAAATCTGTAATTATTAATTAAAATCAATATAACTGTATTATTAGTTATTATTGACTTAATAATATGATAAATTCTAATTAAAAATAATATAATGTCTAATATTTTGTAATAGTTATATCACCGAGCACATAAGAAACACTTAAGCTTTATGATAAAAAAATATAATGAATAATAAAAATTAAAGGTCTGCATAAATATATTTTTTTATATTTTTAAAAATTTTAATATATTTGACAAAAATTGTCAAACTAAAAAACTATGAACAATTTTTATCCGGTGAAAACTTTTAACTATAATTAACATAAATTTATTACCATTTCCCTTCAATTTTGGTTCTGATAATTATGAATTTAAATACATAATAATAATAATATATAACTTTCTAAAATTAGTTTTTTAAATAGTACAAACAAAACAATGTAACTTAAAATCTAGGTTTAAATACATTTTTTTTCTATATACTTTGACAAAGGAAGCAACTTTTATTTCTATAAAATTTCAATTACATATTTAGTTTTCTAATATTTTAAAATTAAGAAATTTTATTTCACTCTTAATATATAAATTAACTATTTTATATATATATATATATATATATATATATATATATATATATATATATATATTGAATAGTTCTTGATACAAATAAACAAATTTTTAAGCTATATATTCTCGTTTAATTATAATTATTAATAAATGATATTTTCAAAAATAAATTTTTTTCTTTCTAATTTATTAATAACAAAAATAGATTCTTCCCACGTATAAAAAATAATTCCAACGGCTCTTATTACTATAATTACTCCAATCACAATCTTTTATATTAAATATTTAAGCTATATATATATATATATATATATATATATATATATATATATATATATATATATATATATATATATCCACACACGCGCATCAAAATAAGACATTAAAATTAATCTTTAAACCTACTATTAATACTTCACTTTGATTAGTAATTGATACTGTTATTATTTAGGACTGTGTAACATTTTTAAACGAATAGAACATACTAATATTGAATAAAAAAATGCTTTATATGAAAAAAATTGAAAAATGAAATCGCAACTAAAATTTAATAGAAGCAAAAGATGACGAATTCATGAAACTACACAACCAAAACGTGATTTTAAGCTTTTTTATCTAACATGCTCGTACATTAATTTTAGGGTTAAATATATTTTTGGTTTCTTAACTTTCAGTGAATTTTGGAATTAGTTTATTTCGAAGTTATGAATTAATTTAGTCATTTATTTTTCGAAGTACATAAATTTAGTCTTTTTAATCAAATTTCGTTAGGTTTATTTGATGTTTCGTATGCATTTCAGAATTGTATTTGAGTTATTTATATTGTTTGACACATTTTTGTTTTAATATTAAGTCAGATACTATATTAAAACGTGTTTGAAATGTCAAATAAACTTAACAAAATTTGATTGATTAAAAGGACTAAATTTACATATTTCGAAAAATAAATGACTAAATTGGTCCAAAATTTTAAAATAGACTAATTTCCAAATTTACTAAAAATTAAGGGACAAAAAACATATTTAACTCTTAATTTTATATGAAACACAGAATTATTAAAATATCAGTTTACAACTAATTCAAACACTTTAAATGTATCGAACAATTTTAATCTAACTATATTAGCGATATCATAAGATTTCCTATCGTCATTCCACAGTTTTAAAATAAATTTATTATTTTTGAATAATGTTGAATAATGACTACGTTGTAAATAAATCACAGCTAATATAAATTCCAGCTGTTTCACATTATGCGACATTATATGATTTTTTTTTAAATGATTATACTTTTATTTAACATTTTATTCTGATACTGACACATCGACGAAGATAACGCAATCTGAAGAATAGAGCACGACTACCGAGAACCCCAGCGTTGTCTTTTAACCTTTATGATAATTGCAATCTCTGCAATACGATTATTTATTTAAATAAAAGGTTAAATATATTTTTTAATTCTTAATTTTTTTATAAATTTTAAAATTAATTTATTTTAAAATTTTGAATTTATTTAATTTATTATTTTTTAAAATATATAAATTTAATTATTTTAATTAAATTTTATTAAATTTATTTAATATTTTAAATGGAATTTATAATAATATCTGATTTAATATTAAAGTAAAAATGTATTAAATAATATAAATAATTTAAATATAATTTTGAGATGTATATAAAATATTAAATTAATCTAATAAAATTTGATTAAAAGGATTAAATTCATGTATTTCGAATAATCAAGGATTAAATTAATCAAAAATTTTAAATTGTACTAATTTCAAAATTTATTAAAAGTTAAGAGATAAAAAACATATTTAACTCTTAAATAAAAAACTTAAGAGGTTGAGTTTTTAATTTCAAAACTCTGTAGGGCTAAAATAAATTCCAAAAAATGTTAGTTTTTAAAATTAATAAAATTAGTTGAAAATTTTTAAATATTGATTTTAATTATTTCTTATAATTTAGTTTTTAATATATGACAATATTAGAAACAGTTTTTATACAGTGAAAAATAAACACTATATAATTTAATTCAGCACCATTTTTTAGTTATATTTGTATTTGTTATCTATATTTGTTTAAATGTGAATAATATGAATGGTGTGAGATAAAATTTCAACCCGTTACTGAAAAGAATTTATCTAACAGATCTAAACGAGTGCGTGTATTGCTAAACTTTATTATCCAATTCAATTTTTATGAATATAAAGAAAAATTAAAAAAAATTATATTTATTAATTTATTTTAAATTGATAATATTATTAAAATATTAAATCTCGATTATTTTAATATTAAAACGTTTAAACAGATTATCAATGTCTTAACTATGATCAAACAACTTATGAAAAACAATCCAAATTGAAAAAATACATGAAGCATTGATATTCTCAAAGCATAAAAGCACGCTAGCATAAATACAAAGTAACAGTCTCATTTCAAACTTTACAATTTTGTTATATCTTCATCTTTCATATGATTTACACGTCAAAATAACTTAAATATGTTTTTAATTTAATATCAATAAGTTATAATTTTGATTGCTGTAAGAAATTTGTATTTAATTCACGTAAAATTGAAAATGATCACAACTTTTATATTTTTTTATTTATAATACTAACTAATTGTGTAGACAACTATTTCAAAAAACACATATTACTGTTATATATAACATTCACTTATATCATTTAAAAAAAATCTTAAAATGTGTAATATAAATGTTATTAATTTATTTTAAAATAAATATTGCGAAATGAAAACAATTAAGAATTTTGAAGGAACAAAATTTTAAGGATTATTAAATAATTTTTTTATCTCTTAACTTTCACTCAAAAATAGAATTAATTCATTTTTGAAATTTTAGTTCAATTTAATCTCTCAATTCTAAAAATGCATTTTATTTAGTTTATTTGACGTTTCAAATACGTTTCATTATAGTATTTGAGTTGTTAATATCATTTAACACATTTTTGCTTCAATGTTAGCTGAAAAATGTGTTTAAAACATCAAATAAACTTAACCAAATTTAGTTAAAAGGATTAAATCTACATATTTTTAAAGGTGGAAGGCTAAATTGGACAAATTTTTTTAAAAGAGACTAATTTTGATTTTATCTAAAAGTTAAAAGACAAAAATATATTTAACCCAAAATTAAAAGACAACTTTTTATAAAAACTAAAATTATATTTACACAAGAATTAAGAAACAATACTCTTAAGTTTGATAAGGATAAAAAATATAAGGATTAAATATGTTTTTAATTCTTCAACTTGTAGTGAAAATTGGAACTAGTCACCTCATAAACTTTAAACCAATTTAGTCTCTCATCTTTATAAATGCGCGGATTTAGTCATTCAAACCAAATTTTGTTAAGTTTATTTGACGTTTCAAACGTGTTTCTCAACTAACATTGAAGCAAACATGTGTCAGACGATATAAATAAACTAAAATGCTATAATGAAATGTGAAATAAACTTAATAAAATTTGATTAAAATGACTAAATTTACGTATTTATAGAATTGAGAGATTAAATTGGTTTAAAATTTTTAAAAGAGACTAATTTTAATTTTTAATAAAAATTGAAAGATGAAAAATATATTTAACCCAAAAATATAGAAATCAAAGTTTTTTATATGAAAAATATTTAAGTTTTTTTATTTAATAAAAAAATGAGACATTTAAAGCGAAACTGGATGTGTATAGCTGTTATCCTCTTTATATAAAGTTGACTCTAAAAATGGTGAGAAAGGAATGATAAAATAATGGGTCACACTGTCCTTCCTTTTCAGTCACATCCCTACATCTTATGTATGAGCTGTCACCACACCAGGTACCTTATGGACTTTACTTTCCTACACAACCACATAAATCATAAAAAATAAATGTTTAGGTGAAAATAAATCAGTAAAAGAATAATTGTTTATTGTATAATGTTATTTAATAATAAAAATGCAACCATAATGGACTATAGGTATCATATAATTAATTATGATAATTAAAGAACACTTCTTTATTTTGTCATCAGATGGGTCAGTCATTAACTAGAGTTATATTTCAACGTTTTTCTTAGATTTAATTATACATATGATCTTTATTTTTGATGAAAAGTGTAAGTTGGTCTTTTTAATATTTTTTTTTCTCAATTTGATCTTAATTTTTAAAAATTAATTTAATTTATATTTTTTTAAAATTAAAACTAAATTAAAATAACAATTTAATATTTTTCGATAAAAATAGAACAAAAAATAATTAGAGTGAAATCAACTCAAGTTTTTTCGACAAATGATTTTTTTTTATAAAGTTTAGACAATAGACTCTATAACTTGAACAAGTTTTTTTTCCTATTAAATTTGTAAAGGCATTTGTTGTTGCACTTCAAAAATATTTTTATAAAACAAAATATATTATTTAATAATTAATAAATTAAATGATTTAATATTTAAAAAATGTAAAATATTAGTTAATATTGATGTTTTTGATGCTAGTTTTATTTAATAATTTTTATTCACATGAGTTATGTTTCGTATTTAAGGTTTAAATATGTTTTTTGTCTTTCAATTTTCAGTAAAAATTAAACTTATTCTCTCTTGAAAACCTTCAACCAATTTAGTCTCTCATATTTAGAAATGCATGATTTAATTATTTAAATCCAATTTTTACTAAAAATTGGAGGACTAAAAACAAACACAATATTTAATGGATATATTACTTCATCTATATGATTTTTTGAATAATATTGATTTGGTTGGATTTGAACAAATAGAAAATAATATATAAGTTAATTTGTTTAGAGTGTCGAGTTATCTTATTTTATTATTATTTCATTTTAACTATATAATTGATTATGTCGTGATTATAATAGATTATGTTGAAAGGAGGAGTTACTTCAACACATATGAAGATGGTTTTGATGATGTCCAAGACTACACTTCATGTGCATTACCAGTTTAGAATTAGTCCTGTTTTAGTTAGGCTGTGCATTAGGCTGTTAGTATGAAATATCATATCTAAATCAAGTCTGCATTAAGTTGTAATTAACCATCACACTCTTGCTTGTACAATCATGAATTGATTAGCTGTTTAACTAATGGATTAGCTGTGAGTACTGCACTAAGGCAGTGAAAATACACTCATGATAATCGATTAGGTAAATTCCTAATCCATTAATGACAACAGAGAACTCTATATAAAAGTTGTTTTATGAAATTTGTTTTAGTCGGGAAAAAAGTTACAAATCACTGAAAAACATTCTGAGAAACAGCCCTCTGAGATTCATAGAGTTCTTAAGCATTCTTGAAGATCATTCAAGTGAAGATTCAAAGAGATTGATGGTTGATTCTACCTTGATGGGTCTAGCTTGAATCTAGGAGCAAATTGACAAATCTGCACAACAATAGGTGTATTCGTTTCTTGATTCTTTTTATTGTATTTCTGATTACAATTGCTTCATTGTGTGAAGTGTAGGCCTAGGTGCAATTGCGTGGATGCATTGCTCCTAGGGGGGGTTCTTGATTGGTAGATCAAGTTCTTGGGTTTTAGGTTATAGAATTATATAGGTGTTCTTGTAATTCTTGGATCCTAATTGTATTAGTGGAATCCTCCTAAGTGGGTTTACTTAGGAGAAGACTGGACGTAGATTCATCTTGAATCGAACCAGTATAAACTGTTGTGTCTTGATTTATCTCTTCTCTTACAATCTTTCTTAATTGCATTAAACAGTCCATTAACACAGAACTGCGAAATTGATTAA